>ERZ941748.45-NODE-45-length-83767-cov-9.728163_pt1 | contig 83767 bp, 74 predicted proteins | sample MGYA00521092_ERZ941748 | MGnify/ENA primary metagenome ERZ941748 (study PRJEB32759, sample SAMN07749897) | skin metagenome | biome: transportation; feature: city; material: polyester macromolecule | host: Homo sapiens | place: Hong Kong:ISLAND line | collected... | reverse complement strand
AGGGCATCCTGCGGATGCCGCGCTATCCATCCGCTCACTAAAAGTAAGCGGTTTTTCGCGCTGATTGATAAGACTAAGTAGCATGAGGCACCCCCGATGAACGCGAAGCAAACCGAACGACGACGGCAGCGTGGCTTATGGTCTTCATCGAGCGGCTGGGGGGCCATCGTGCTGTTGGGGTGGCTAAGCCTTTTCGTGGGCGCCTCTGCCCATGGCCAGACGCAAACGGAGCCTTACCCTGCCACGGACATGACGCTGGTGCTGCCCTACGGGGAAGGCGGCGCAACGGATGTCTTGTTCAGAGCCATTGCCGAGCGTGCCCAGGTCGCGCTACAGGCCCCCATCGTCGTCGTGAACATGCCCGGCAGCGGGGCCACGCTGGGGGCGCAGTTCGTCAAGGAATCCCCGCCCGATGGTTACACCGTACTGGGCAGCCATCAAACCATCGACCTCGCCTACCTGTCGGGGCTTGCCAACTTTTCGCATGAGGCATTCGCCCCCATTGCCCTGCTGACCCGCACCGTGAATATTCCGGCCACCTATGCAGGTCACTCGGTCAGCAGTGCTTCTCAGATTGCCGAAAAGGTGCGCGAACAGCCGGGCAAGCTGCTGTTCGGGGTGATTCCCAACTCAACGGACCACTTTTTTTGGCTACACTTCTTCGCGCAGGCCGGTATCGATGCCAGCGATGTACAGTTCGTCCAGTATCCTGATACCGGTGCCCAGGTCGTGGCCTTGTTAGGCAGAGAGCTTGATTTTGCCATGCTCAACCTGCCGTCTGCAGGCACCCTGTTTGCGTCGGGTGCCCTGGTGCCTCTGGGCGCTGCCAGCGAGCAGCGTCTTGCGGCGCTACCGTCCGTGCCGACGCTTCTGGAGCAGGGCATCACGCTGGTCAATACCACGGACCGCGGTTTGCTTGCTCCCTTGAACACGCCTCCTGAACGGCTGGCCAGCATTGCCACCGCCTTCCGTCAGGCGCTGGAAGCGCCTGACCTGGCACGTCGCTTGATGGACTCCCACGGCTCTCTGGTGGACTTTCGCCCGCTGGAGGCCTATGGCCAGTATCTGGATGAGCAGTATCAACAGTTGGAAAGCCTGACCCAGCGGTTAGCGTTCGAGCGCTAGCCAGACCATCGACCGGAGCCTCCACGTCCCATGCCCTTGAATACTCGTGATTTAGCCGCCGAGACGCTACTGCTGCTGGTGTCAGCGACGCTCCTGTGCATGGGCGCCACCAGCCTGTTGGTGGGGCTGGTGCTGCCACAAGTGGTGTTCGGCCCGATGCTGGTGCCGGATGCCGCGCTGGCGACGCTGCTCATCGGCGTTAGTTTACTGGCCACGCTGTGCCAGTGGCGCGTGTTGAGACTGGCAAGTGCCGGGGGCTTGACGCTGCTGCTGCTGTACACCTTGCTGCACAACCTGATGGCGCAGGGCGTCAGCGAATCATGGGTCACTGGGCAGCCGCGCATAACCAGCTTGGCGGCGGCAGTGTTGCTGGTGGTCAATGTCTGCCTATGGCGCGGGGTCGAAGGGGTAGCAAGACAGCGCTGGTGGCGCGCGGCAGGCATAGGTTTGCTGCTGTTTGGCGGTGTGGTGGTTCTTCAGTTATGGCGTCCTCAGGCAAACCAGGTGACGCTATTTACCTCCTCGCCTCTGGCGGTACTGGTGTTCATCGTTCTGTTGGGGGCTGCACTGTTGGTGGCCGGCTGGCGGCAGCGTCATGAGCGGCTCAGCCCGGGCCGCTTGACCGTGATGGTCGGGTTGGCAGGGGTGTTGGCCAGTAGCATTGCGTGGTTGCTGTTGAGCATGCATCAACGCTCTTCCACCGAGCAGCAGGCGGGTTATCTGCTGGATAGCGTGCAGCTCAATGCCGAGCAGATGATGACGGAAAGGCTGCAGTTGATGCAGCGTATGGCCGAACGCCTGGCAATGGTAGAGGGCCAACCGCGTGACGTGTTGTTGACCCGCGACGCCCAGAACTATTTTCGTGACACACTCAGTCTGCATGCGATTGCACTGATGGATGCGTCGGGAGTGCTGTCATGGTCGCAGGGACGCAGGCACACCAGCGATATCTGGCTGCTGGAGCAACTGAGCACTCCGTCTGTCCAGGCATGGGCCGATATTCCGTTCGATCGTCCGCGCCTCTTGATACCGGACAGCCTCCAGCCTAATAACGTGATTATGTTGATCCCCATCCCGGATAGTGCACAACGGTTGCTGGCTTCGTTCAACCTGGGCGAGCTGCTGAGTAATGAATTGCGCCTGGCACTTGGGCCGTTTCATGTGGATGTCAGCCGCCTTCAGCACCGTCTGGTGCGGCTGCACCCTTCCGGGTTCACGGTCGATGATGGCGAAGCCTCCACACTGATGCTGGCATCTCGGCATATGGGGTTGCCGGGGGGATCAACCTCATGCTGAGCGCCTATCCCGGCCAACACTACAACTGGGCACTGTTGGGCGTGATGCCGCTGAGCGTCACGCTGGGTGGGCTGGTGATGAGCTGGCTGCTGGCGTTCAGCGTGGGGTTGGTGGGCGCGAGCGTCACCCGGGCCAAAGAGCTGGCCGAAGCGCGCCACTCCCTGGCCGACAGCGAGCAGCGCTATCGTTCGCTGTTTGCGCACCACCCCGACGCCATTTTTGCCGTGGATCCCGAAGGGCGTTTCATCGAAGCGAATGCAACCTGCGGGCGTGTGACCGGCATTCCTCGGGAAGAGGTCTTGCAGCGTCACTTTGCCAACGTTGTCGACCCTGACGACGTCACGCATGTGGCGCAACAGTTTCAGCAGGTGCTGGGCGGTGAAATCGCGCGCTTCGAAGTCTCGCTGCGCCACCGTGATGGCCAGCAGCGCTTGCTGGATGTGATCGGTATTCCGATCACGGTCAATGGTCGAGTCGACGGAGTGTACGGCATTGCACAGGACGTCACCGCAAGCCGCGCCCAGCAGACTCGCCTTCGGACTCTGGAGCGCAGCGTGGAAGCCAGCGTGAACGGCGTGCTGATTGCCGATGCCCGCGCACCGGATTTGCCCATCATCTACGCCAACCGTGCATTTAGCGTGATGACCGGCTACTCGCTGGAAGAAGTCACGGGGCAGAACTGTCGTTTTCTACAAGGGCCGGAGAGCGACCCGGATATGGTGGAGAGGCTGCGCCACGGTATCCAGCATCAGCATGAGACCCACGTCACGCTGTGCAATTATCGCAAGGATGGCACGCCGTTCTGGAACGATCTTTACGTCGCGCCGGTGCGCGATCAGGAAGGCGTGGTGACCCACTTCGTCGGGGTGCAGCACGATATTTCCAAGCACAAGGCCTACGAGGCACGTTTGGCTTACCATGCCACCCATGACGACCTGACTCGCTTGCCTAATCGCATGCATTTCGAAGAGACGCTGCAGGCAGAGTTCGCCCAGGCCCAACAGGGGGAGCATGCCATTAGTGTGCTGTTCGTGGATCTGGACGATTTCAAGCCGATCAACGACAGCCTGGGCCATGCCGTGGGAGATCAGGTATTGATCGAAGTAGGCCAGCGGCTGAAGGCGGCACTGCGCCAGGAAGATACGGTGGCCCGCTTGGGCGGTGACGAGTTCGTGCTGCTGATTTCGTCGGTCAGTGACGAAAAGCAGGTGATCGACATCGTCGAGCGCCTGTTGCCCGCCCTGGCTCGCCCTTACTGCATCGATGGCCACGAGCTGTACCTGACGGCCAGTGTCGGCATCGCCATCAGTGGGCCGACCACACCCCAGCCACAAAGCTTGATTCAGCAGGCAGACATGGCGATGTACAAGGCCAAGCAGCAAGGGCGCAATGCGTATGCCTGGTTCAGTAACGACATCAACGAGCTGGCCAGCGAGCGCGTCATCCTGCGCAACGACTTGCAGGAAGCCATCGAGCATGATTGTCTGGAGCTGCATTATCAGCCGCTGTTCGACCGTTCGGGTAATATCGTCAGTGTCGAGGCGCTGGTGCGCTGGCGGCACCCTGTGAAAGGCTATATCTCTCCTGCACGTTTCATTCCGCTGGCCGAAGCAACGGGGCAGATCATGCCCATCAGCGAGTGGGTCCTGCAGCGTGCCTGTAGCGACATGCTGAGCCTGCAGCAAAAGGGGTTGGGAAGCCTGAAGGTGGCGGTCAATCTCTCGCCTTTGCAGTTTCATCGCGCAAGCTTTCTGGCGACGCTGCGCCAGACGCTCTCGTCGACCGGTCTTCCTGCCGAGCAGCTGACGCTGGAACTGACCGAAGGCATCCTGATGAACAACACCGAGGCGGCAATTGGTATTCTGCATGCGCTGCGCAGCATGCAGGTGAGCGTCGCCATTGATGACTTCGGCACCGGCTACTCGAGCTTGAGCTATCTGAAACACCTGCCCATCAGCACCATCAAGATCGATCGCAGCTTCATCAACGAGCTGATTCACAGCGATGACGATGCCGCCATCGTGCAGGGCATCATTTCCATGGCCCACCATTTGGGGCTTGGCGTGGTGGCCGAAGGGGTCGAGAATGACGCCCAGCACCAACGTTTGATGACTTACCGCTGTGACATGTTCCAGGGCTTCGGGCTGGCCAAACCCATGCCGCTGGCGGAGCTCGAAAACATCATGGCGGCATTCACGGCTTCGACCACCTCTGGCTGACGAGAAAACATGGCGTTGACCACCACGACCTGGTACCTGTATCTGCTGGAGTGTCGGCGAGGCACCTATGTGGGCATCACCAATGATTTGACGAAGCGCTACCAGGCCCACCGAACCGGCAAGGGCGCGCGCTATACCCGTGCGCACCCGCCCACGGCGCTCTTGGGGGCGCAGCCGTTTCCTGATCGCGCCACGGCCAGCCAGGCCGAGTACCGCTTGAAACAGCGCACCCCGGATCAAAAGCGCCACTGGGCCCGCCAATGGCCGGTCGAAGGGTGGCACCCGGAAAGCGAGTAAACACACCATGGCAACAGGAGCCTTCATGCGTACGTTTTTTTCCGAGGATAGCCGTCTGCGTCAGGCGCGCAGTGAACTGCACGATGGCACGCTGGTCAGCCCCTTCGAATGCCCGGCGCGCATGGATCTCGTGCTGGCGGCGCTGGCGCAGGCCAATATCGAGGTGCAGGCGCCGCAGGCCTATGGGCTCGACCCCGTGCTGGCGGTGCACGATGCAGACTACGTGGCGTTCCTGGAAGGCTGCTGGCAGGCATGGCAGGCCGCCGGTCATGAAGGCGAGGCCATTCCCAATATCTGGCCAGCGCGGACCCTGCGCGGCGACCGCATACCGCGCTCGGTGAGCGGCCAGCTGGGCTACTATGCACTGGCCGCCGAAACCTCGATCAGCGAGGGGACGTTTGCGGCGGCCATGGCCAGCAAGGACACTGCGCTGGCCGCCGTGGAGCATACGCTGACCACCGGCGAGCCCAGCTTTGGGCTGTGCCGCCCGCCCGGCCATCACGCAGCCTTCGATCAGTTCGGCGGCTACTGCTTCTTCAACAATGCCGCCATTGCTGCCCAGCGGGCCCTGGCCAGCGGCATGCATCGCGTGGCCGTGCTGGACGTGGACTTTCATCACGGCAACGGTACCCAGCAGATTTTCTACCAGCGTGACGATGTGCTGTTCGCTTCCCTGCATGGCGACCCCGACGTGACCTTTCCCTACTTTTCCGGCTATGCCGACGAAACGGGGGAGGGTAAGGGAGAGGGCTACACGCTGAACTACCCGCTGCCGCCCGGTACGTCGGTGGCGCGGTGGATGGCGGCGTTGGACGATGCCTTGACCCGGATTGCCCAGGCCGAGTGTGAGCTGGTGGTGGTGTCGCTGGGCGTGGACATCTTCGAAGGCGACCCGATCAGCGCTTTTACCTTCCAGCACGCCGACTTTACGGCCCTTGGCCAGCGGCTGGCCCAGTGTGGTTTGCCCTGCGTCTTTTTACTGGAAGGGGGCTATGCAGTGGGAGATATCGGTGTCAATGTGGTCAATGTCTTGCAGGGCTTTGGTGCGGGTGCGAGATGACAACGGCACCAAATTCGGGCAGTCTTATGCCTTTTTAGCCTATCAATGATGGCGGGAGCGTGTCGTGGCAGTCTACGGCGGAATACAGGCACATGAAGTGGAGCGTTGGCTGAATGCCCTCACCAACGCGGCCTATGACCGACGCTGCCCGCTCTCCCAAGTGCATGGCGGCAACGCCCGTGCGCGCACCGCTCGCCAGGACCTGCTTTATCTGGCGACCTCGTTTCGCGGTGGCGAGCGCAGTCGCGAAGCCGTTGCCGACGGCTTGAGCCGCTGGTGCCAGCACTACCTCAGCGAAGCGGAATGGTACGTGCTGGTGGGCGGTCGCAAGCCGCCCTCCTCGAACGTTACCAGCACCGCACCTCTCGCGGGTCAGCCCCGTGATGCCCAAGCCGGTAGCGAGTCTGCCGCCCCTTCCGAGGATGATGCTTCCTTGGAAGATCCCTTCGTGGACGACGCGCTAGACGCGCTTTATCAACACCGAGTGGGTTAACCCACGCCATCCAGCGCTGTTACAATGGATGCATGAACAGTGCTCATGCCGTTTCGGCCACCGCCTCCCTCGATGACCCTTTTTACTACCTGGCGAATTTCCGCTTCGTGGTCGATTGGGTGCAGTCGCGTCACGGCGATTTGCTGAGTGCCGAGGAGCATCACGCCCTCCAGCAATGGTCACGGCTGCCGCGGGCTGCTCAAGCGCTGCTGGTACGCATGGTGATGCGCAAAGGCGAGCTGTTCCGCATCGATAAGCTCAGCTATCCCGAGATTGGCGACACCCAGCAGGCACTGGCCCCGCTACTGGCCCAAGGGTGGGTCGACGAGACACCGCCGTTGAGCATCGAGGCGCTATTTCGGCTGCTGCGCCTCAGCGAGCTGCGCGACGCCCTGCAACCGATGATCCTTGAGCTGGGCATCGCCCCCAGGGCGACCAAACGCGAACTTCAGGCGGCACTGACACCAAGGCTTACCGAGGCGCGCCCGCTGCAGCAGTGGTGGCCAGAGGCCACCACGAACATCGTGCGCCTCGACATCATGGCGCTATGCGACCGCCTGCGGCTGATGTTCTTTGGCAACCTGCGCCAGGACTGGGCCGAATTCGTGCTCACCGAGCTTGGCTTGCAGCGTTTCGAACAGCTTCCGCTCTCTTCGGATTCGCGTGCATTTCAGCGCCGCGAAGAGGTCGATACCTATCTCACGCTGCACCGCCTGCGCGAGCGCCTGGAGAGCGGCGAGGCGCCGGGAGTGCTCGCCACTGACGTGCCCGCTGCCTTCGGCAACCGCTGGCTGGACGCCCGCCGCTCGCGGCTGCTGCTGACCCTGGGGCACACGGCAGAGCGCAGCGGTGAGGCGGCCCTGGCCCTGGCGCTATATGCCGAGTCCAGCAACAGCGAAGCGCGCATCCGTCGAATGCGAGTGCTGGAGCGCCTGGGCTGCTATCAGGAGGCTTACGCGCTTGCCGAGGCGTCGCTCGATCAGGCAGGCGAGAGCGAAGCCCAGGCGCTGGGACGCCTGCTGCCACGCCTGACGCGCAAGTTGAATTTGCCCGCCCCATCGGCCGCGAAAGCCGTCGATGCCCCCACTTACGTGCTGGCGCTGCCCGGGCCTCAGCCGGTGGAGCGCGCCGTTGCCGAGCACTTATCCACCGCCCGTGCGCCGGTCTTCTATGTGGAAAACTGCCTGATCACGGGGCTGTTCGGCCTGCTGCTCTGGCCAGTCATTTTCAAGCCGCTGCCAGGAGCGTTCTTTCACCCGTTCCACAGCGGGCCTGCGGACCTCTACCGCGAAGACTTCGTGGGCCAGCGCCAGGCAGAGATCGACGCCTGCCTGGCGCAGCTGGAGGATGGCCGCTACCGCGCGACGATTCTGGCTACCTGGCAGGACAAGCAGGGGCTTGCTTCCCCCTTCGTGCATTGGGGAGTGCTGAGCGAACCGCTGGTCACCATGGCGCTTGACTGCCTGCCCGCCGCGCACCTGCGCGGCTGTTTTACCCGCCTGCTGGGGGATCTCAAGCACAATCGCGCAGGCCTGCCGGACCTCATTCAGCTGATGCCGGAAGCAGCAGATGGCGAGCCGCGCTATCGGATGATCGAGGTCAAAGGGCCGGGGGACCGCCTGCAGGATAACCAGCGCCGCTGGATCGACTTCTTCTGCCGCCAGGAGATGCCCGTCGAGGTTTGCCACGTGCGCTGGCAGCCCCACCCATGAGCCGCTATCGCGTGGCGGTGCGTACCCTGTGTGACTTCACCGCCCGCCAGGGTGACCTGGACCACCGCTTTACGCCCGCACCCAGTGCTCAGGAGGGCATCGAGGGGCACGCTCTGGTGGCCAGGCGGCGGGAAAAGATCCCCGGTTATCTCGCCGAACTGCCGCTCTCCGGTGAGTATCAGGGGCTGCGCGTGTCTGGCCGCGCCGATGGTTTCGATGTGGCGGGCAACTGTGTCGAAGAGGTCAAGACCCATCGCGGTAGCCTGGCGCGCATGGCGGATAACCAAAGGGCGCTGCACTGGGCGCAGGTGAAAGTGTACGGCGCGCTGCTCTGTGCCGAGCGGGGCCTTGCGCATATCACGCTGGCGCTGGTGTACCTGGAGATTGCCAGCGGTCAGGAAACCCGGCTGACCTGCGAGGCCCGCGCCGATGAGCTGGAAACGTTTTTTGCCCACCAGTGCCAGCGCTTCCTGGCCTGGGCCGACCAGGAGGCGGCCCACCGCGAGCGCCGCGATGCATGGCTCGCCACGCTGAGCTTTCCCCATGCGGATTTCCGCCCCGGCCAGCGGGCACTGGCCGAGGATGTCTTCAAGGCGGCCAGCACCGGCCGCTGCCTGCTGGCCCAGGCGCCCACCGGTATCGGCAAGACCCTGGGCACGCTGTTTCCCATGCTCTCCGCGATGCCCCGCCAGCGGCTCGACCGCATCGCCTTTCTGACCATGAAAACCCCCGGCCGCCGCCTGGCGCTGGATGCCCTCACCCGTTTGCAGGCCCCCGCACAGCCGCTGCGGGTGCTGGAGCTGGTGGCGCGTGACAAGGCCTGCGAGTACCCCGGTACGGCGTGCCAGGGCGATGCCTGCCCGCTGGCAAAAGGCTTTTACGACCGCCTGCCCGCGGCCCGTCAGGCGGCGGTGGAACATGGCTGGCTGGACCGCGAGGCTCTGCGCGAGGTGGCGCTGGCGCATCAGGTGTGCCCTTACTATCTGGGCCAGGAGTTGGCCCGCTGGGCCGATGTGGCCGTGGGGGATGTCAATCACTGGTTCGATAGCCACGCGCTTTTGCACGGGCTGGCCCAGGCCAACGACTGGCGGGTGGGCCTGCTGGTGGATGAAGCCCATAATTTGGTCGAGCGTGCCCGTGGCATGTACAGCGCTGCGCTCTCCCAGCAGCGTCTGAGCTACCTGCGGCGTCACTCCCCACCGGCGCTGGCCAAGCCCTTGGCGCGCGTTGGCAGGCAGTGGCAGGCCCTCAACAAGGCGGTAGCAGACCAGGCGCCGGAGCGTCGTTATCACCTGCTGGATACGCTACCCACCAAATTGTTGGGTGCACTGCATACCTTGGCCGGGGCGATCACGGATTATCTGGTGGAGCATCCCGACGGGGCGAGCCAGGCGCTTCAGGAGCTGCTGTTCGAGGCGCTGGCGTTCTGCCGCCTGGCAGAGCAGTTTGGCGATCATTCGCTGTGCGACCTGGACGTCGCGGGGAAGGGCAGTGCCGTCCTCGGCCTGCGTAACGTGATCCCGGCGGATTTTCTTGGCCCGCGCTTCAGGCGTGCCCACTGCGCGGTGCTGTTCTCCGCCACGCTGTCGCCCTTTCACTACTATCGTGACCTGCTGGGGCTGCCGGAGCACAGCGTCTGGCGCGAGGTGGCGTCTCCCTTCGTGGCGCAGCAGCTGGAAGTGCAGCTGCGCACGGATATCTCCACCCGTTACCATCACCGCGGGGCCTCGGTGGCGCCCATCGTGGCTACCCTGGCGGCGCAGTACCAGCGCCACCCGGGGCATTACCTGGCGTTCTTCAGCAGCTTTGCCTACCTGGAACAGGTGCTGGCTGCGTTTGCCCAGGCCCACCCGGACATTCCCGTGTTTGCCCAGACGCGCAGCATGCAGGAGGCCGAGCGCGACGCTTTTCTGGCACGTTTTACGCCCGGCGGCTGCGGCATCGGTTTTGCAGTGCTGGGGGGCGCTTTCGCGGAGGGGATCGACCTGCCCGGCGAGCGGTTGATCGGTGCCTTTGTGGCCACGCTGGGCTTGCCGCCCTTCAACGACTTCAACGAAGCGCTGAAGGCTCGGCTACAGGCGCGCTTTGGGCGTGGAGACGACTATACCTACCGTGTGCCGGGCATGGTCAAGGTCGTACAGGCGGCGGGCCGGGTGATCCGTGGCCCCGAGGACCGTGGGGTTGTGGTATTAATGGATGACCGCTTTTCCCAGGCGCGTATACGGGCGCTGCTGCCACGCTGGTGGCAGTTGGATACCCCTTGACGCTGAGTCACGTCCCCTAACCCATAACCACAAGGACCGCATTGCACCATGGCCGATCTACTCTGGTACCAGTACGTACTCATTGGGCTGATCTTTGCCTGGAGTGGCTTCGTGCGCACCAGTTTGGGCTTTGGCGGCGCCGTGCTGGCGCTGCCGTTCTTGCTGCTGGTCAGCAACGAGCCGCTGGTCTTTCTGCCCATCATTGCCATTCATCTGCTGATCTTCTCCAGCTGGATTGCCTGGAACGGGCACCGGCAGGTGCGGCAGGCGGGCCATGGGGCCGCGGTGCAAAGCAATATCGATTGGGGGTATCTGGTCAAGGCGCTGAAGATCATGATCATCCCCAAGCTGGTCAGTGTGGTGGGCTTGCTGAGCATGCCAGGCTGAATAACCTTTCAAGAGGAGCGGTGGTCGCATGAGATTCATCGACGCGCTGGCCAACCTGCAACGCGCAGGCCAGCTGCACAGGTCCCTTCGGCGAGCGACCCACGGCATCGTGTGGCTCGTGCTGCCGCTGGCGCTGCCTGCCATGGCCAGCTGCCCTGCGGAGTCCTCCACGGACCTGACGCACATCAAAGGTATTGGCGAGCAGTCTGCCCTCGCCGAAGGCCAGCGCGTGACCATCGATGGCGTCGTGACCGGGGAGTTTCTGGGGCGCGAGCGCCTCAGCGGGTTCTACCTGCAGCAAACCACCGAGCAGGGCCCGGTAGGCATATTCGTGTATGCGCCGGAGCTGGACGAGCACAAGGCTGCGCAGGTCGTGGCGGGCCAGCATCTGCAGCTACAGGCGCGTACAGGAAGCTTTCGCGGCAACCCCCAGCTGCAGCGCGTCACTCAGCTGGTGACCTGTGACAGCGCAGGCGAGCTGCCCGAGCCCATTGCGTTATCCTGGCCCCAGGACGCGGCCTCGCTGGACGCCATGGAGGCGCTATTAGTCACTTTCCCTGAGCCGCTGACGGTCACCGATAACCATGATCTGGGCCGTTACGGCACGCTGGGGCTGGCCAGCGAGCGACGCTTTCGGCCGACCCATAGTGCCGCTCAGGCAGCTCCTTCGCCTGCGCCACTGCTGCTGGACGATGGCAGCTACCGCACGAACCCCGACCCCGTGCCCTATCTGAACGAGCAGGGGACGCGCCGCGTAGGCAGCACCCTCGACGGGCTGACCGGAGTGCTCACCCACGCCTTTGGCGACTACCGTCTGCACCCCACGCAAGCGGTCACGTTCACCGACAGCAACCCCCGCCCCGGCCCGCTGGAAGCACCGGGTGATGCCCTGCGGGTGGCTACCTTCAACGTCGAGAACTACTTCATCACCCTGGGGGAGCGTGGTGCCGCCAATGCGCCCGCGCTGGAGCGCCAGCGCGGCAAGCTGGCAGCGGCCATCGCGGGGCTGGAGGCGGATATCCTGGCGCTGATCGAAATAGAGAACCGCCCCGACGCGTTGACCGATCTGGTCGAGCAGTTGCACCAGCGCACGGGGATTCGCTACCAGCCGGTGGGCGAGCCCGAGCGCCATGGAACGGACGCCATTCGGGTGGCGTTGCTCTATCGGCCGGACCGAGTGGAAGCCCTGGGAGCCTTGCATATCGACCGTGACGATGCCCACGACCGACCGCCGCTGGCCGGCTTCTTCCGCAGTGTGCGAGGTGGGCCAGAGGTAGGGGTAGTGACCGCGCACTTCAAGGCCAAATCTGGCTGCCCCGCGCAGGGGGATATCGACCGTGGCCAAGGCTGCTGGAACGAACGACGTGTTGCCCAGGCGCAGGCCACCCAGCGCTTTCTGGACACCTTACGCGAGGAAGCGGGCCACGAGCGTTTGCTGCTACTGGGGGACCTCAATGCCTACGGTGCCGAAGACCCGATCCGCACTTTGGTACATGCAGGCATGACCGACCTGATCGCGCGTCATCTCCCCGCCGAGCGCCGTTACACCTACGTGTTTCGCGGTGAGTCCGGGTATCTCGACCACGCCCTGGCCAGCGCTGAACTGGCCGAGGCCGTGCAGCAGGTGCATACCTGGCCCATCAACGCCGACGAGCCGCGTTTTTTGAGCTACGACCAACAGACGGACGACGCCCCGCCCAACCCGTTTCGCTCGTCAGACCACGACCCCATCGCGGTGGATCTGGTATGGCCATGAAACGTGGCGGGCGCTGATGGGTGACGCAAAAACAAAAACGGCCACTTGCTATGAAAGCTAAGTGGCCGTTTTCGTTGAATTCTTGGTCGGAATAGCAGGATTCGAACCTACGACCTCTGCCTCCCGAAGGCAGCGCTCTACCAAGCTGAGCTATATTCCGAGGGTTGCCAAGGCGTGCTTAACAACGGGACGCATCATACGTAGTTCAGGGGCTTTTTTCAAGCCCCTTTTGCGCTTGTCGGGCGCCGGTCAGGCCTGACGCTCCACGGCGAGGCGGGCCAGCTGGGCCATGCTGTCGCGGAAGGGGCTCTCGGGCAGCGCGTTCAGCTCGGCCAGGGCCTTGTCGGCCATCTCGACGGCGCGGTCGCGGGTGTAGGTGAGAGCGCCGGTGGCGTGAATGATCTCCAGCACCTCGTCCAGTTGCTCCAGGCCGCCTTTGCGAATCACCTGGCGGATCAGCTTGGCCTGTTCTGGGGTGCCGCGCTCCATGGCGTGGATCAGCGGCAGGGTCGGTTTGCCCTCGGCCAGATCGTCGCCGACGTTCTTGCCCATGGCGTCGGCGTCGCCCTGGTAGTCTAGCAGGTCGTCGATGAGCTGGAAGGCCAGGCCGAGATAGCGGCCGTAGTACTGCAGCGCACGCTCCTGCTCCGGGGTGGCATCGGCCAGCACCGCGCCGCTGTGGGAAGCGGCTTCGAACAGCATGGCGGTTTTGCCCTGAATGGTCTCGAAGTAGTCGGCTTCCGAGATGCTCGGGTTGCCGATGTTGGTCAACTGGAGGACTTCGCCTTCTGCGATGACACAGGTCGCGCCGGAGAGGATCGCCATGATGCGCATGGAGCCGACATCGACCATCATCTGGAACGAACGGGAGTAGAGGAAATCGCCTACCAGCACCGAGGGCGCATTGCCCCAGGCGTCGTTGGCGGTTTTCTTGCCACGGCGCATGTGCGACTCATCCACCACGTCGTCATGCAGTAAGGTTGAGGTGTGCATGAACTCGATCAGCGTGGCGAGGGTGATGTGCTTGTCGCCCTCGTAGCCCAGCGAGCGCGCTGCCAGCAGTACCAGCAGCGGGCGCAGGCGTTTGCCGCCACTTTCGATGATGTACTGGCCGATGGTTTCCACCAGCGGCACGCGAGAATTCAACTGCGTCACAATGGTGCGGTTGACGGCCTCAAAATCGTCGGCCACCACGGCGTGCAGCGGTGAAGGCGAAGGGCTGGCAGGCGGGGTTGAGGAGACGTTGGCTGTCATGGGTTCCGTTCATCGCGGCAGGTAAGAGAGTGGGGGTCATGCTATGGGGCTGCCTGTGAGGCGTCAAGGCATAGCGGCGCCGGGCGGGCGGCGGGGTGATTGACAAGCCCCGGTGGCCTTGTGGTAAAGCGCGATAGTCGTTATAATCCGCGACCCACTCATCATGCTCCCTGTCAGATGGCTGCCAAAAGAGGCGCCACTCGCAGCAGGTCGATAAGAGCGGAAGGCGATGAGCGTTGGTTACGCAGGGCGTAACTGGCATTAACGACAAGTCCGGAGAGCGACATGTACGCAGTTATCAAAAGCGGTGGCAAACAGTACCGCGTTCAAGAAGGTCAGACCCTCAAGCTCGAAAAAATCGAAGTCGCGACCGGCGAAACGATTGAATTCGATGAAGTGCTGCTGGTTGCAGACGGCGACGACGTGAACATTGGCGCACCTTTCATCAGCGGTGCCAAGGTTTCCGCCGAAATCGTTTCCCACGGCCGTGGCGACAAAGTCACCATCATCAAGTTCCGCCGCCGGAAGCACCACATGAAGCGTCAGGGCCACCGTCAGTGGTTCACTGAAGTCAAAATTACCGGAATTTCTGCGTAAGCAGTCACTTCCCTTTAGGAGGATTTTGCAATGGCACATAAAAAGGCAGCCGGCTCCACGCGTAACGGTCGCGATTCCGAATCCAAACGCCTGGGTGTGAAACTGTACGGTGGCCAAGCGGCAACCGCCGGTAACATCATCGTGCGTCAGCGCGGCACGCGCTTCCACGCCGGCACTGGCGTTGGCCTGGGCCGTGACCACACGCTGTTCGCTCTGAACGACGGTGTCGTCAAGTTCGAGACCAAAGGTCCGAAAAACCGTAAATTCGTCAGCATCGTTTCTGCCTAAGCAACTTAGGTTGCGCAGTGCGAAGATGACGAAAGAAAAGCCCCGCCATGGCGGGGCTTTTTTGTCTTTTCAAGCCCTTTTGCCCGTACCGGGAACAGGGTGATGCAGTCAGGGCGGCGGAAGCGGCCGGGAGAATCCAATGCAGTTCGTCGATGAAGCCTCGATCATTGTTGAGGCAGGTAAAGGCGGCAATGGCTGTCTGAGCTTTCGCCGCGAGAAATATGTGCCCAAGGGTGGCCCGGACGGTGGTGATGGTGGCCACGGGGGCAGCGTTTATCTGATTGGTGACGATGCGCTGAATACCTTGATCGATTTCAAGTTTCAGCGCTTCTACAAGGCCGAGAACGGCCAGGGCGGCATGGGTCGCCAGATGAGCGGCAAGGCTGGTGAAGACCTGCACGTCAAGGTGCCGGTGGGCACCACCGTGATCGATGAGGACACCCTCGAGGTGATCGCCGATGTGACCGAGATCGGGCAGGTCGTGCTGGTGGCGGCCGGTGGTCGTCGTGGCCTGGGTAACATCCACTTCAAATCCTCCACCAACCGCGCACCGCGCCGCACCACGCCGGGTACCGAAGGCGACCGCCGCAATTTGCGCCTGGAAATGAAGGTGATGGCAGATGTGGGCCTGCTGGGCATGCCCAATGCCGGCAAGTCGACGCTGATTCGTTCGGTGTCGGCGGCCAAGCCGAAGGTGGCCAACTACCCCTTCACCACCCTGGTGCCGAACCTGGGCGTGGTGAAGCTGGGCATGCACGAGCACTTCGTGATGGCCGATGTACCGGGGCTGATCGAAGGCGCCTCCGACGGCGCAGGCCTGGGGCTGCGTTTTCTGAAGCACCTGACCCGTACGCGGCTGCTGTTCCACGTGGTCGATGTGGCGCCGTTCGACGAGTCCGATCCGGTCGACGCTGCCCAGGCCATCGTGCACGAGCTGGGCCAGTTCTCACCGGCGCTCTCCGAGCGGCCGCGCTGGCTGGTGCTGAACAAGTTCGACCTGCTGCCGGAAGAGGAGCGCGAAGCGCGGGCCCAGGCGATCATCGATGCGTTGAACTGGGAAGGCCCGGTGTTCCGTATTTCGGCGATCAGCAGCGAAGGCACCGACAAGCTGGTGCAGGCGGCGTACCGCTGGCTCACCGAGCAGCAGCGTCTGGAAAACGAAGACGAAGAGGCCCATGCCCGCGAGCAGGAGATGCGTCGCCGCATGGAAGAGGAGTCGGTGGCCCGTACCGAAGCGCGCCTTGGCCGTCGCCGCAAGCGCGATGACGAAGAAGACGATGACGATTTCGACGACGATGATTACGATGTCGAAGTAGAGTACGCCCCGTAAACGGCAGGCGTGCCGACCAGGATGAATCGCGTGAGCGCAATGGCGTGGGAGAGTCGCGACGTGGAACATAACGAGCAGTTGCCGGGCCGTGAGGCGCTGAGTAGCGCCCGCCGGATAGTGGTCAAGATTGGCAGCGCGCTGCTCACCAACGATGGTCGCGGGCTGGATGAAGCGGCCATTGGCGGCTGGGTGGATCAAATTGCTGCCCTGCACCAGCAGGGTATCGACGTGGTGCTGGTCTCTTCGGGAGCCGTGGCGGCAGGCATGGTACGCCTGGGGTGGCAGGCACGCCCCAGCGCCGTGCATGAACTGCAGGCGGCGGCGGCCGTGGGGCAGAACGGGCTCACCCAGTGCTACGAGCAGCACTTTGCTCGCCACGGCATGCTCACCGCGCAAATTCTGCTCACCCACGACGACCTCTCCAACCGCAAGCGCTACCTGAACGCGCTGTCGGCGCTGCGCACCCTGGTCGAGATGCGCGTGGTGCCGGTAATCAACGAAAACGATACCGTCGTCACCGACGAGATCCGCTTTGGCGATAACGACACCTTGGGCGCGCTGGTGGCCAACCTGCTCGAAGCCGATGCGCTGCTGCTGCTCACCGATCAGGAGGGCCTGTTCGATGCCGACCCGCGCCATCATCCTGACGCTCGATTGATTGCCGAAGGCCGTGCCGATGACCCACGGCTGGCCGCCGTGGCAGGCAGCGGCGGTGCGCTGGGCCGAGGGGGCATGAGTACCAAGGTGCGTGCTGCGCAGCTGGCGGCGCGTTCCGGCGCGGTAACGGTGATCGCCAGCGGCCGTCAGCCCGAGGTGATCACCCGTATCGTGCAGGGCGAACCGCTGGGCACGCTGCTGCGCCCGGACCAGGCGCCCATGGCGGCCCGCAAGCGCTGGCTGGCAGGGCAGCTACAGGTACGCGGTACGCTGGTGCTGGATGCCGGTGCGGTCAACGTGCTGCGCGGCAAAGGGTCCAGCCTGCTGGCCGTGGGCGTGCGGGACGTACAGGGCAGCTTCAGACGCGGCGACATGGTGCTGTGTGTGGACGAACAGGGCGCACGGGTCGCCAAGGGTCTGGTCAACTACGGTGCCGATGAGGCACGCCAGCTGGCGGGCCAGCCCAGCCACCAGATCGAGGCCATCCTTGGCTATGTGGAGTCCCACGAGCTGATTCATCGCGATAATCTGGTGGTGGTGTAAGGCGGCAGCGGTATTTGCTGTGGCCAGCCGTCCGGCACGATCATCACCCGCAACGGGGGGTGAGCCGGGTGGCTGAGCATCACCTGTTGAGGCCCGTAGTGGTCGATCAGCGTCATCACGCTGGCCGTTTTTAGTGCCAGTGCATCGAAGGCTTCCGGCAGCGGCGGCGCTAGCCAGTGAGGCTTTTCCAGCCAGGCCATGCTGGGTGCGTCGGCGTAGCTCTCTGCCAGTGCTGGCCAATCCTTCCTGTAGCACCACAGCCCGCGCCGGTGGTCAGGCGTTGCCCCGTCCGGCGGTGGCAGGGTTGCGTGCCATGGGTAGAACAAGACGCCGGGCATGGCCACTCGGGGCTGCAAGGCGGGCAGGATTTCGCCGCTGTCGCGGGGGGCGAGCCAGTGGCGCAGCAAGTGTCGCGCAGGTGGCGTACACGACAGCGGCAGCTGATGCTGGCTCAGGTGCTGGCACTTCAGCGCCAGACTATCCAACCCTCCGGGGCCGACCCAACGGCTCTGGCTCGTCTGCTCTCCAGGCCCTTCGGGCAACCCCAGATAAAACTTGATGGCCACCTCCAGGTGCATGGGCGCCGGGTTCTGCCGAGTACGGTAGAGAATATCCAGCTCGCCCAGCGTCAGGCGGCGCTGGGTAATGCGTACGTTGTGGCCCAGCAGGCGAGTGTTGGGCGCGCTGTCCAGCAGCAGATGCCACAGCCGTTCATGGTAATGCCCCATGCGCTGAGGCGGTAAACGCCCTGTCCTTCCAGCCGCTTGTGGAGACTCATCCTGCCGAAAATGGTCGGCATGGCGGGCCAGCCAGGCGTGGCGCTGGGCGGCGCTAGCCAGGCCCAGCTCGGCGGGGGTAGGGCGGCCAGCCAGATGCTCGGCCAGCGTCACCAGGTCCGGGGTTGCCAGCAGCCACAGCATGTCGCGCAGCAGCCGCTGCGGCGAGTGGGGCCAGACGCCTTCCAGGGGGCCGTCGCTCATGCCATCAACGCAGCCAGAGGGCCAGCAGCGTCAGGGCAATCAACACGACCAGCGTGGCAGTGCCCAGGTGGCGGGCGTAGTGGTGCAGCATGCGAACCTCTCTCAGACGATGTCGAAGCGATCGGAAAAAATGTGCGTCGGCGGGATGCCGTGGGCAATCAGCCCGCGTTCGGCGCTATCCATCATCGGGTCTGGGCCGCAAATGTAACAGTCGGTCCGCGGGTCCAGGTTTGGCATGACACGTTCGATCAGTGCCTCGTCCACATAGCCGGTTTCGCCCTGCCACCCTTCGTGCGGGTCGGACAGCACGTGAATCACCTCCAGCGGCAGCTCGTTGCTGAGCGTTTCCAGGTGCTCACGGAAGGTGGCTTCCTGCCAGGTCGGGTTGGCATAGATCAGCCAGATCGTGGGGGCGTTGCCCGCGTCACGAAAGCTGCGCAGCATGCTGATGAACGGGGTGATACCGATACCGCCTGCCAGCATCACGATGCCATGGGGGTTATCGGGGTTGGGGGTAAAAGCGCCAAAAGGCCCTTCGATGAAGGCACGGGTATTGGCCTTGACCTTGGGCAGGGTGCGGGTGAAGTCCCCCAGCCGCTTGGCACTGAAGGCCACCCTGCCCGGCTGTGATGCGCTGGAAACGATGGAAAAAGGGTGCTGCTGCAAGGCAAAGGGGGTATCCCCCAGGGTGATCCAGAAAAACTGCCCGGGCTGGAAGTCCAGCTGGTGCTGGCCATCTGCCTCCAGCGTCAGCGTCGTGGTGTCGCCTCGCTCCAGCTGGTTATCCACCACGCGCCAGGGCTGGCGGCGCAGCCGCCACGGCCGCAGCAGGCGAGTTTCCACCAGCAGCCCTAGCGGCAGCAGGAGCAGCAGCGCAAAGACGCCTGAAGTGACGACGCCTTGGGTGTAGCGCTGGGCCATCAGCGCATGCCCCAGCCCGCCCAGGACCACGAAAGCGGTCAGGCCGCCATGCAGCAGTCGCCACGTCTCGTAACTCAACCCCAGCCGCTTGCGCCATAGCGAGGTGACCACCAGGGTCAGGCTGGCCAGCAGCAGGGCCATCAGGGCCAGGGCGCGGAGGGTGTCCTCGCGGGGATCGAGATAGTGCAATAGGCTGGGTTCGGCGATGAATGTCAGCGTGGGATGCGCCAGCACCAGCAGCAGGGCACCGATCCCCAGCTGGCGATGAAACTGCAGTACGTTGTCGAACCCTGCGCGGTTACCAAAGCCATGACGGCCCGAAATCAGCGCTTGCAGCGCCATGATGCTCAGCGCCAGCGCACCGAGCAATACGCCTGCCTCGGCCAAGGCGCTGCGTGGAGCTGGCGGCGACACCAGCAGCCAGCTCACCGGCAGTAATGCCAGCACCATGTAGAGAGTGACCCAAAGCAGCGCTTGGCGGATGACGTGGTTCACGAATGCTTCTCCTTGTGCGTCCTTGCGAATGGCGAGTGTTGCCCCGTCTTCCTGTGGGTGGCTAGTCCAAGTGTGGGAAAAACCGAGCATTTCGCAAGTCTGGCCGCCAACGCAGCAGGAGCTGCTACGCTGACGGAAGGGCCATCGAGAGTCAGTATGGCCGATAGCGCCAGCATTCACCCGACAGGAGCAGCATGATGGGCAAAGGAAAATCGAAGAAAAGCCAGCCGAGCAAGTCCGACTCTACAGCGTCCTCGGCGGCTGCCAAGGCGCCACAGCAGCTGACCCCCGATACCGGGGCTGCCTTGTTTGAAGACGCTCGTTCGCGGCTGGTGGCCGTGTTCGAGGCGTTGGAAATCCACCCGGATGCTCAGGCGCGTTTGATGCAGCCGAGCCTTTCATTGCAGGTCAGCGTGCCGGTGCGCATGGATGATGGCAGCCTGAAGGCGTTTCCGGCCTGGCGCGTGCAGTACGACACCAGCCTGGGACCTGCCAAGGGCGGGGTTCGCTTCCACCCGGACGTGAACCAGCATGAAGTCACCACGCTGAGCTTCTGGATGGCGGTGAAGTGCGCGGTGGTCAACCTGCCCTACGGTGGCGGCAAGGGCGGCGTTCAGGTGGATGCCAAGTCGCTGTCGTCGCTGGAGCGGGAGCGGCTGGCACGGGGCTATATCCGCGCCATCGCCGACATCATGGGGCCCGACCGCGACATCCCCGCACCGGACGTGAATACCGATGCCACGGTGATGGGCTGGATGATCGATGAGTACGAGCAGATTCTGCGTGCCCAGGCGCCAGCCGCCATCACGGGCAAACCGCTGCCGCTAGGAGGCTCGCCAGGCCGGGTGGAAGCCACCGGCCGTGGCGCGCTCAAGGTGCTCGACCTGTGGGCGGCGCAGCGCGAGCGGGCGCCGGAAGAGACCACCGTGGCGGTGCAGGGCTTCGGCAACGCCGCGTACCACTTTGCCCGTTTGGCCAGCGCCGAAGGGTATCGCGTGGTCGCGGTTTCCGACTCCAGCGGAGGCCGCTATGCGGCGGACGGGCTGGACATCGAAGCGCTGAAAAAGGACAAGCAGTCCCACGGCAAGCTGTCGAAAAGTCAGCAGGGGAAAGCCCTGAGTGGCGAGCAGCTGCTGGCGCTGGAGGTGGATGTGCTGGCGCTGGCCGCGCTGGAGAATCAGGTGCATGGTGACAACGTGGCCGAGGTGCAGGCAGGCGCCATTCTGGAGATCGCCAACGGCCCGCTGACCAGCGATGCCGACCGGGCGCTCGAAAAGCGCGACGTGGACGTGCTGCCCGACGTACTGGTCAATACCGGCGGGGTCGTGGTCAGCTACTTCGAGTGGCTGCAGAATCGTGCCGGTGAAAAGTGGAGTGAAGAGCAGGTCAACGAGCGGCTGGATACACTGCTGGAGCGCGAGGCAAGCCAGGTACTCAAGCGGGCCGAGCAAGAGCAGGTGTCGTTTCGTCACGCGGCGTACTGTCAGGGCATCGAGCGGATTGCCGAGGCCATCATGGCCCGCGGCAACTGCCAGGACTGCCGCTAACCCACGGTGTCGATGACGTCATGACGCCATGAAGATGACATGAAAAAGGCGGGCCACCAGGGCCCGCCATGCAAGGTGGCTTGCGCGTATCAGTCGCGGTCGATCTCGGTGACCTGGAACGAACCCTGACGCATCTTGATGTCCAGCTCACGACCGTTCTGGTCGCGCCCTTCGATGTCGATGGTGCCGTTCTTGTCGATCTCGATCTCCTCGAACTCCATCATGCCTTCCTGGCTGGCGATATTGAGCGCCTGGCGCACATCGTCTTCGCTCATGCCCCAGGCGCCGGTGATCAGACGCTTGCGCTCTTCCTTCAGGGTATCGCCGTTATCCAGCGAGAACTCGACATCAGCGTACCACTCATCGTCCAGCCAGCCTTCGACTTCGGCGCGTCCACGGCTCTTGATGCTGATCTCTTCATAGTGCGTAAAACCATAATCGCTGGCGTAGGTCAGAATGTCGTCGATGCGGTCCACCGGCTGGGTATCGGCATATACGGTGCTGGCGGCTGCGCTCAACAGCAGGGCAGAGGCAGGAATCATCAGCATTTTTTTCATGGCGTTCATCACAAGCTCCTTTTTCATGATATGTCAGTTGAAGCGACGAGACAGTTATAGCAGCTGGGGTCTTACCGGAAGCTGACAAAGTCATTCATCTACCGTTCATGTTGACTTTGGCATGCTGGCACCATGAAAACCACGACCGCTTTCCTACGCTCCTTGCGCACCTGGCTCCGCCTTCGGGTGGTGGCCTGCGCGCTGGCGCTGGCCTGGATGGGTAACGCCATTGGCGACCAGCCTTGGCAAGCGCTGCACGGTGAAGTAGGGCGTGGCGATGTGGTGCCGCTGGAGACGATTCTGGACTGGCTGGAAGTCAACTATATGGGCGATATTCTGGAAATCGAGATCGACCGGGACGACGGGCTGGTGGAGTATGAGATCAAGATGCTGGGCCCCCAGGGCCAGGTGGTCGAGTTCGAGTTCGATGGTCACAGCGGCCAGTTGATGAAGATCGAAGGTGTCCGCATTCGCGAGATGCAGCGTAACCCCTGAAAGGATGGCGTGATGAAGTGTTTGCTGGTAGAGGATGACCAGGCGCTTGCCCGTGAGCTGAGCCAGGCCCTGCGTGAAGGCGACTGGATCGTCGAACGAGCCGAAAATGGTCAGGAAGCCGACTTTCTGGTGCGTACGGAAGCCTACGATACGGTGATTCTGGACATCGGCCTGCCGGATGGCGATGGCACCCGCTGGCTCTCTTCCTGGCGGGAAGATGGCATCGACCTGCCGGTGCTGATCTTGACCGCTCGTGAGCGTTGGGCCGACAAGGCCGCAGGCTTTACCGCCGGAGCCGATGATTACGTGACCAAGCCTTTCGAGCCCGCTGAAGTACTGTTTCGGCTGCGCGCTCTGGTGCGACGCACCCATGGCCACGCCCATCCGGTCTTGCGGGTAGGCGAGCTGAGCCTGGATACCCACACCCAGCACGTTACCCTGGTGGGCAGGCCCGTCAGCCTGACCGCCCAGGAAACCCGTCTGCTGAGTTATCTCATGCATGCCGCGCCGCGGGTAGTAAGCCGCAGTGAGCTCTCGGAGCACGTCTATGACCGTGACCACGAGCCCGACTCCAACGTCATCGACGTGCAGGTCAGCCGCCTGCGACGCAAGCTGGGTGCCTGGCGTATTGCCACCCTGCGCGGCCAAGGCTATCGCCTGCTGGCCGATGAGCCTGACACACCATGAGCGCTGCCGGGCAGCCTTGGCGGCAACGCTGGGCCAGCCGCTCCATTCATCTGCGCTTGCTGCTGGCAGCGCTGCTGATCGTACTATTGGCCCTGCCGGTGGCGGGTGGGCTGCTGGCCCATCACTATCGTAGCGCCGCAGTGAGCGCGTTCGACGAGCGTCTCGAAGCAACCCTCAACGTGATCATTGCCGGGGTCGCCTACGACCCCCTGAGTGAACAGCTGCGCTACGAACGTGGCTTGGGCGATCCCCGTTTCGAGCATGTGTTTTCGGGCTGGTATTGGCAAATCACCGACAGCGAGCAGCACACGGTAGCGTCGCGCTCGCTATGGGATCAGCGGCTGCCCGTGACCCACAGCGAACAGCTCTCGGCGCGTACCGTGCCGGGGCCAAGAGGGCAGCAGCTGAGAGTGGTGGAGCGGGATATCTATCTGGCCCCCCTGGAATCGCCTTTGCACGTTAGCGTGGCCGCCCGGGACGATGTTCTGGTGGCCGAGATTCAGGCTTTTCAGCGTCTGCTGTGGCTAGGCTTGCTGGGGCTTGGTGCCGTGTTGCTGGGAGTGCTGGCGCTCCAGGTGCGCTGGGGGTTGGCGCCTTTACGCCGCATGAATGCCAACCTGCGCGACGTGGAGCAGGGACGGGCAGCGCAACTGGATACCCGGCTGCCGCAAGAGTTGGCCACCCTGGCCAGCTCCATGAACGCCGTATTGGCGCGCGACCAGCGGCTGATCGAGCGCGGACGCTATACGGCGGGTAATCTGGCCCACGCCCTCAAGACGCCGCTCAGCGTCATGCGCCTGCTGGCGAAGCAGCTGCCCAGCGACAGCCGAGCCACCTGGGACGTCGAGCTTTCGCGTATCGACAACGCGGTGCGTCACCACCTGGCCCGGGCCTCGGCGGCGGGAGACAGCGGGCGTTTCGCGGCCATTGACCTGCAGGCTACCCTGGCGCCGCTGATGAACGGGCTGGCGCGTCTCGCTCAGCGGCGGCACATCACCCTGACGCAGCGTGTGGATAGCCAGATGCGAGTACACATGGACGACCAGGACCTGCAGGAGATGGTGGGAAATTTACTCGATAATGCCCTGCGCTGGGCCAGCCAGACGGTGCATGTGAGCTTTCAGGCGCAGCAAGGCGTATTGAGGCTCACGGTGAGCGATGACGGCCCCGGCATGACCGCCGAGGAGTGCCAGGCGGCGGTGCAGCGCGGCAAACGGCTGGATGAGCAGCGCTCCGGGAGCGGGCTGGGGCTGGCCATCGTGGCCGATCTGGTGGCCCTGTATGGCGGACAGATGCGCCTGCAGCGCGCCGAACAGGGCGGGCTGCAGGTGGTGATCGAACTACCCGTGCTGGCCGCGCGGGCCTGAAGGAGCAACGATGATCGACGTCACCGAAACACTGCCTGACGTACTGGTGGGGCCGCTACTGCGTCGCTTGTCGCCGTCACGCCTGGTGATGTGGCTGGTGGCCACGCGACCGCTGGCTCTCCAGCTGGTTCTGTTTCCGGACACCCCCGACCAGCAAACCTACCCACTGTCTCGCCAGGATCACCAATGCGTGGCCATCGGCGAGCGGGCCTACCTGTACTGCATCGATCTGAGCTTGCCCAGGGTACTGCCCACCGATACACGCATCGCCTACGATCTGCAGGTACAGAGCCGCCAGGGCGCATGGCAGCGCCTTCCCGAGTGGGCGCCGTGGTTATGTCACGCCGGGCAGGCCTACCCGGCCTTTGTGCTGGCATCGCGTCACCACCGCCTGATGCACGGCTCCTGCCGCAAGCCCCATCACGACAGCCCCGATGGTCTGGTGCGTGCCGATGCCTGGCTGGCCGAGCGCCAGCAGGCCCCTGGCGAGTGGCCTGCCTGGCTATTGATGACCGGTGACCAGGTCTACGTGGATGACGTAGCAGGCCCCACCCTGCGCGCCGTGCATGCACTCATCGCCCGGCTGGGGCTGGCCGATGAGCAGTTGGAAGGCGCCACGGTGAATGATAGCCAGGCGCTCTATGCGGCTCCCGAAACCTATTATCATCGCGAGTCGCTGCTGCCGGATGTCACCAGCAACGCGGCCCTGCGCGAGCGTTTCTTCGGCGGGGTGAAAAAGCCGGTGTTCACCTCGGCGCACGCCCAGAACCACCTGATGACCCTTGCCGAAATGCTGGCCATGTATTGTCTGGTCTGGTCGCCGACTCCCTGGCAGATCATTGCGCCCACGCCTCCCGAGCTGGCCGAGCAGGAGGCCGAAGCGTACCGTACCGAACAGGCGGTCATCGATGCCTTCGTGGCAGGGTTGCCCCAGTGCGCGCGGCTGATGGCCCACGTGCCCAGCCTGATGATCTTCGACGATCACGACGTCACCGATGACTGGAACCTGACCGCCGATTGGGAGCGCTGTGCTTATGGGCATCCGTTCTCCAGGCGCATCATTGGCAACGCGCTGGTGGCCTACCTGCTTTGCCAAGGGTGGGGCAATGCTCCGGACAAACTCAACCCGCTGCTGCATCAGGTCGGCACGTTGTTCGATGGGTCGGGCACCTTGAACCCCCAGGCCCAGGACAGCGTGATCGAGCGGCTTCTGCGCTTTCAAGGGTGGGAGTTTCAGGTGTCAGGCGCCCCCGCGCTGATCGTGCTCGATACCCGTACGCGCCGCTGGCGCAGTGAGCGCAACCCCAAACGGCCCTCGGGGCTGATGGACTGGGAGGCGCTCATGGAGATGCAGCAGGCGCTGTTGGGCACCCCCAGCGCGGTGATCGTCTCGCCTGCCCCGATGTTCGGGGTCAAGCTGATCGAGGGCATTCAAAAGCTGTTTACCCTGGCCGGCAAGCCGTTGATGGTCGATGCCGAAAACTGGATGGCCCATCGCGGTGCTGCCAGCGTGCTGCTGCACATCTGGCGGCACTCCAGGACACCCGGCAACTACGTGATCCTGTCGGGGGACGTGCACTACTCCTTTGCCTACGACATCGTCGTACGCGGGCAGGAGCAGGCCCCGCATCTGTGGCAGATCACTTCCAGCGGCGTGAAAAACACCTTCCCTCGGCGGCTGCTGGATACCTTCGACCGGCTCAATCGTTGGCTATACGCGCCGCTGTCGCCGCTCAACTGGTTTACCCAGCGGCGCAAGCTCAGCATCTACCCCCGGGACCCCGAGCAGGCCAGCGCTGGCGAGCGGCTGTGGAATGCCAGTGGGATAGGCCTGGTCAGTCTCGACGAGAACGGTCGTCCCACCGATATTCGTCAGTTGGATGCCCGCGGTGGCGACGCGGTGTTTCCGCCGCCGGACATCCCAGGCATGAAGGCGCCAACCGATGGTTCGTCATGAAAATGTCATGTAAATGACGCACGCTTGCTGCCCTGGCACCTTCCTGATGGAGTTGACAAGTCATAGGGATCGTTGACGTTTGACAGGGCAGCAGGCACATGACCGCACAAGAAACTCAGTGGCTTAACCAGATTATCGCGGCAGAAGAGCTGCACGTACTTTTTCAGCCCATTGTCGATGCCAATCAGCAGGCCATTTATGGCTACGAAGCGCTGATTCGTGGCCCCAGCACCTCTCCGTTGCATTCACCGCTAAGGCTGTTCGACGTGGCGACCCAGGCCGGGCTGCTGGTGGAGCTGGACCTGCTTTGCCGACGGCTCGCCATTCGCCGTTTTGCCGAACTCGCACTCCCTGGGCTGCTGTTCCTCAACGTCATGCCGCTGACCATCGTCGAGCGTGATTTCCGCGAGGGGCTGACGCTGGGCTTCATTCAGGAGAGTGGCCTGCCGCCGGAGCGGGTGGTGATCGAGCTGACCGAGCACGTGCCCATTCACGATTACGACCTGATGCGCCAAGCGGTGGCTCACTACCGCGACATGGGGTTTCAGGTGGCCCTGGATGACCTGGGGGCCGGTCACTCCAGCCTGCGCCACTGGGCGGAGCTGCGCCCGGATTTCGTCAAGCTGGACCGCCATTTCATTTCCGGCATCGATCAGGAACCCGCCAAGCGGGAGTTTCTGCGCTCGATACTGGACGTCGCCAAAAGCCTCGACTGCCAGCTCATCGCAGAAGGGGTCGAAACCGCGGCAGAGCACCTGTGCCTGTGGGAGCTGGACCGTGGATTGGCGCTGTTGCAGGGGTTCTACTTCGCACGTCCCAGCGTTCAGCCGCCTGTTCAGCTCAATACGCTGCTGCCCGCCACCACGCAATTGAAAACTCCCGCCGGGCGTACGGCGCATACCATCCTGCGCAGCGTGGAGGCCGTGGCGCCCAGTGTGTCAGTGCCCACGTTGGCGGAACGGTTTCGTGAAACGCCGCATCTGCGCTGCGTGGCTGTGATCGAACAGGGCGTGCCCATTGCCGTGGTGCGGCGCAACGGGTTCCTGACGCTGTTCACCAACCCTTATAGCCATTCGCTGTACGCCAAGCGCTGCGTGCTGGACATCGCCGATCGCAAGATGCTGGTGGCCGCCGCCGACATGCCCTTGGAAACGCTGAGCCAGCAGCTGACCGACAGCCGCGACATCGAACAGGAGGACTTCGTCATCGTCGATGGCGAAGGGCAGTATCTGGGTATGGGCAATATCGTCGATTTGCTGCGCGAGATCACCGCCATCCAGGTGCGTCAGGCGCGCCATGCCAATCCGCTCACCGGGCTGCCCGGTAACATTCTGATCAATGAAACCCTCACGGCCTACCTGAGCCAGGGCAATGGCTTTGCCGCTGCCTACGTGGATCTGGATCACTTCAAGGCGTTCAACGATGCCTATGGTTATGCCCGCGGGGATCATGTGATCATCTCGCTGTCGCGGCTATTGCAGGCTCAGGTGGAAAGCGCGGGGGGCTTCATCGGGCATATCGGTGGCGACGACTTCATGATGCTGTTACCGCTGGAGCACTGGGAGAGCGTGTGCCAGCAGATTCTGGCCTCCTTCGAGGTCATGGCCCCGAGCTTCTACGAGGAAGAGGATCGCCAGAGAGGCGGGCTTTCCATCGAAAGCCGTCAGGGAAGCGTCAGCTTTTTCCCTTTCGTCAGCGTGTCGGTAGCCGTCAAGCCCATCAGTGACCCGGGCCAATGCAAGGCCCTGGACATTGCCAGCCAGCTCTCCGAACTCAAGCACCAGGCGAAGAAGATTGCCGGGAACAGCCTGTTCGTGGAACGGCGTGGCTGCTGCGTGGGGCCGTGAGCCGCCAGAGCGGCAGGTCGTTCACGCGGGTGTCATGTAGACGTCACGAAGTTGTCACCCGCCAGACTCGCCGCTGTCATCCTGGGGCGTCAGGATACATCCACCTCTTCACTACCCCGTTAGGTGATCCATGCAATCCTCTCGTCTCTCTACCGTGTCACTCTCGCGCACCCTGATCAGTGCTGCCGTTGCCAGTGCCTTCGCTTTCAGTGCGATGAATGCGGCTGCCGATCTCTCCTCACGCTACGTGGACAACGATGGCGACATGGTGGCCGATATCCCCAGCGATGAGTCTCGGTGGGTCGATCCGGACACGCTGGTCTTTGCTTACACGCCGGTTGAAGACCCGGCGGTCTACGCCGACGTATGGGCGGGTTTCCTGGATCACCTGAGCGAAGCGACGGGTAAACGCGTTCAGTTCTTCCCGGTGCAGTCGAATGCTGCCCAGCAGGAAGCGCTGCGCGCTGGCCGTCTGCACGTGGCGGGCTTCAACACCGGTGGCGTACCGGTGGCGGTCAACTGTGGCGGCTTCCGTCCCTTCGCCATCATGGCGGCCGAAGATGGCAGCTACGGTTACGAAATGGAGATCATCACCTACCCCGGTAGCGGTATCGACGGCATGGAAGACCTGCAGGGTCGTCAGTTGGCCTTCACTTCCGAAACGTCCAACTCGGGCTTCCGCGCACCGTCCGCGCTGCTGCGCTCCGAGTACGGTCTGGAAGCCGGTGATGACTTCGAAACGGCTTTCTCCGGCTCCCACGACAACTCCATCCTGGGCGTCATCAACAAGGATTACGATGCGGCGGCCATTGCCAACTCCGTTGCCCATCGCATGCTGTCACGGGGTGTCATCAACGAGGGTGATTACGAGGTGATCTACACCTCCGAAACCTTCCCCACCACGGCATACGGCACCGCCCACAACCTGACGCCCGAACTGCAGCAGCAGATCCAGGATGCGTTCTTCAGCTACGACTGGGAAGGCACCGCCCTGCAGGCGGAGTTCGAGAACTCTGGCGAAGCGCAGTTCATCCCCATCAGCTATGAAGAGCACTGGTCGGTCATCCGCACCATTGCCGATGCCAATGGCGTCACTTACGACTGCGATTGATTCCAGCGCTGCGTGACCCTGTCGGCCAGGAGGGCAACCTTCTGGCCGACGCGTTATGGGGTCGAGTCAGTTGAACGTTTTGAGCGACAAGCAAACGAGGCATTCTCCATGTTGACACTCACTGGCGTTGGCAAGCGTTACCCGACGGGCGACCGCGCGCTGACCGATATTCACCTATCGCTGCCCAAAGGCCAGGTGATGGCGCTGATTGGGCCATCGGGTGCAGGCAAAAGTACCCTGATCCGCTGCGTCAATCGTCTGGTGGAGCCCAGCCAGGGCAGTATCCGCCTGGAAGAGACCGAACTGACCAAGCTGTCGGGCAGCCGCCTGCGTCACGCACGTCGCTCCATGGGCATGATTTTTCAGGAATATGCCCTGGTCGACCGGCTGACCGTCATGGAAAACGTGCTGTCGGGCCAGCTGGGCTATGTCGGCTTCTGGCGCAGCTTCTTGCGCCGCTACCCCCAGGAAGCCGTTGCTGAAGCATTTCGCCTGTTGGAGCGAGTGGGCTTGCCCCATGCCATCGACAAGCGCGCCGACGCGCTGTCGGGTGGCCAGCGCCAGCGTGTCGGCATCGCCCGCGCACTGCTGCAAAGCCCCAAGTTATTGCTGGTGGATGAGCCCACCGCCAGCCTGGACCCCAAAACCTCGCGCCAGATCATGCGTCTGATTCGCGAGCTGTGCGCCGAGCGCGAGCTGGCTGCCATCATCAATATTCATGACGTGGCTCTGGCGCAGCAGTTTGCCGACCGCATTGTGGGCCTGCGTGCCGGACAAATCGTCTTCGACGGCAAGCCCAGCGAACTCACCAGCGAGATCCTCACCACCATCTATGGGGAAGAGGACTGGGACACCACGCCCGAGCCCGCCGACGAAGAGGACGAGGCAACACAGGTAACTCGTACTGCAGCGTCAGTCGCCAAAACACACCATGACGCGCGGCCGCTCGCCCAGGTCGCCAGTGGAGGCGCGCTATGAGCACGGCAGACGCCACGGCGCGCCAGCAAGCTGCGCGCCAGGGTCAGTGGCGGCGTCTGCCGCTGATCGAAAACCCACGGCTGCGCTGGGGCCTGGCCATCGGTGTGGTGGTGTATCTGGTGCTGGCGCTGTCGTCGGTGCAGGTCAACTGGGCGCGGGTGGCGGAAGGCTCCGGCCGAGCGCTCAACTTTCTAGGGGCTTTTTTGCAGCCCGATTTCCTCAGTCGCCAGAACGACATCATCGCCGGGCTGATGGAAAGCCTGACCATGACGCTGACCTCCACCGTGATCGGCGTCTTGCTGGCGATCCCGGTAGGCCTGGGCGCGGCACGCAACATTGCCCCGCTGCCCATCTATACCCTGTGCCGCGCCATCATTGCCATCTCGCGGACGTTTCAGGAGATCATCATCGCCATTCTGTTCGTGGTGATGTTCGGCTTCGGGCCGTTTGCGGGCATGCTGACGCTGGCCTTCGCCACCATCGGTTTCATGGCCAAGCTGTTGGCAGAAGATATCGAGGACCTGGACTGGAAACAGGTCGAAGCCGTGCGTGCCACGGGGGCAAGCTGGTGGCAAACCATGAACCATGCGGTGCAGCCGCAGGTGATGCCGCGCTTGATCGGGCTCTCCATGTACCGTCTGGACATCAATTTCCGTGAATCGTCGGTGATCGGCATCGTCGGCGCGGGGGGCATTGGCGCCACGCTGAACACCTCGCTGAGCCGTTACGAATACGGCACCTCGGCGGCGATCCTGCTGATCATCATTGCCATCGTGCTGATGAGTGAATACGCCTCCAGCCATGTGCGCCGCTGGACCCAGTAGCGCTGCGATGCTTTAACCCGTAAAGGAAATTTCCATGCCTGTTTCGAGTTCCCCTCAAGGCGTGCCGCAGTGGCAGCGGCGCACCACCCGTGCCCAGTGGCTCCAGTATGTGGCCTGGCTGGCAGGTGTCTGCCTTTTCCTGCTCTGCTGGAAAGTGATCTCCGACAACACCATGTGGGTGTTCGTGGAGGATGCTGGCCGCCAGGGCAGTGACCTGATCAACCGCATGATGCCGCCCCGCTGGGAGTATGCCAGCGTCCTCTGGAAGCCCATGTGGGACACCCTCAACATCGCCACGCTAGGCACCGCGCTGGGCATCGTCATGGCGTTCCCGGTAGCTTTTCTGGCGGCTCGCAACACGACGCCCCACCCGCTGGTGCGCAGCCTGGCGTTGACCATCATCGTTTCGTCACGCTCCATCAACTCGCTGATCTGGGCGATGCTGCTGGTGACCATTCTCGGCCCCGGCGTGCTGGCGGGCATCATTGCCATTGCGCTACGCTCCATTGGGTTCGTGGGCAAGCTGCTCTATGAAGCCATCGAAGAGATCCACCCCACGCCCGTCGAGGCCATCAGCGCTACCGGGGCGAGCCGCCTGCAGGTGATGAACTACGGCGTGTTGCCCCAGGTGATGCCCGCGTTCGCCGGTATCAGCGTGTACCGCTGGGATATCAACATTCGTGAGTCCACGGTGCTGGGGCTGGTGGGCGCAGGCGGCATCGGGCTGCAGCTCAACGCCTCGATCAACAGCCTGGCCTGGAATCAGGTCAGCGTCATCTTCGTGCTGATCTTTGCCACCGTGCTGGTGTCCGAGTGGGTCTCTGCCCGCGTGCGCCACGCCATCATCTGACCGGGAGATACCATGCGCTTTCCTGATGCCGACATCATGACCATCGACCTGATGCGCCACGGTGAGCCACTGGGTGGCCGCATGCTGCGCGGCAGCACCGACCACCCCCTCAGCGAAACCGGTTGGCAGCAGGCCACGGCGGCCGTGATGCGTCACACGGTCGATGGCAGGCCGCCGTTCGATGCCATCGTCAGCTCCCCCCTGGCGCGTTGCCATGAGTTTGCCTTGTGGTTGGGGGAGGAGTTCGACCTGCCCGTGCAAGTGGACGATGACCTGGCCGAGCTCTATCTGGGACGCTGGGAAGGCAAGACCCATGACCAGGTGTTTGCCGAGGAGGGGCACGCGCTGATGAACGCCTTCTGGCACGATCCCACCACGGCAGCGCCGCCGGAAGGGGAAAGCCTGGCGGCGCTGGATGCCCGCGTGAGTGAAGCGTGGCAGCGCCTGCTGAGCCGCCCGCCGGGCAAACACGTGCTGGTGGTGGCGCATCTATTCGTCTGCAACGCGCTGCTGCGTCAGGTGATTGCCCAGCCGCTGACCCACGGGCTGGTGATGGACCTGCCTTACGCCGCCATGAGTCGACTACGCCACGAGCGCCATGCGCTGGGCGAAACGACCTTCGTGGAGTGGATCGGGCGCTGAGATGCGTTGCCTGATACGCCCTGACGGATGCTCTTCCGTATAGGCGGCTAGCGGGCACGCGTGACCTGGGCCATGATAGAGACACCCTATCGAGGCTTCTCAGGAGTGCCCCATGCCGTTTGCCCGCGTTTATTCCCTCCTGTCTCTGGCCCTGCTGTTAGTACTGGCCGGTTGTGCCAGCAAGGACGTGGCTCCCCCCGCCAAGCCGCCCGTGCAAGGGGGCATGTCACTGGAGCGTGCGCTGATTCTCTCTTACGCCCAGCAATCCATCGGCATTCCTTACCGCTTTGGCGGCAACTCACCGGATGGTCTGGACTGCTCTGGCCTGGTCGAAATGACCTACCGCGCAGCCGGATTACGTGTGCCCCGCACGGCGGACGGCCAGTACCGTGCTCTGCCACGGGTCGATACCCCCCGCCCAGGCGATCTGCTTTTCTTTGGCGAGGGCAGCAAGGCCACCCACGTGGGCATTTATGGCGGTAATCGTCAGATGATCCATGCCCCGGGCAGTGGCCGTGCCGTGGTCAGCGTTCCGCTGGATATCGACTACTGGCAGCAGCGCTTTTTGGGGGCGGCTTCACTGGCGCCCTAGCAGCAACCGACAAGGCTCCGAGAATCACACGCAGCCTTTGCGGATGCCTGCACGCGCGTTGATAGAGCGCTGTTGCCGCCAGGAACATAGCAGGCAAGACGGTGTTAATATGGCGAAAAGTCATTAAAGTAACGCTGTTTAGACGAGGAGAGCAGAGACGCATGTGCCCGCCCTTGAACGACCCAAAGGAGCAGTCTTTGCCTCACCCCGCCATGGCTTCCGGCGCTCAGGCGTCGGCGTGGCGTGTGGCAATGTCGACCCTGGATACTCAGGATGCTGCCTCGCCCAGTGCGTCGGCGTTCCGCTATGCCAATGAAGCCATCATCATTACCAACGCCGATAACCAGGTCATAGAGGTGAATCCGGCGTTCAGCGAGCTCACGGGGTTGGCGCTGGAAGACGTGCGCGGCAAGACCCCGGAAGCGTTCAGTATCCTGCCACTGGACGACCACCGCAGCGTACGTTTGATGCGTGAAGAGCTGCAGCTACGTGATCGCAGTAAAAGCCAGGTCAGTTACCGCAGCCATGATGGGCAATTCTATCCCGGCATGCTGTCGATCAATCGCGTCCGCGATACCCAGGGGCGGGTGGATCACCATGTCATGGTGCTGGCAGACCTGTCTGCCATTCCTGCCCATGCTCGGCACCTCAACCGCGAGGTCTATTTCGATGCCTTGACCGGTTTGCCCAACCTGCAGCTGTTGACGCAACTGATTCAGGAGTCGATCCAGCACGCGGAAAACCAGCAGCAGACGCTGGCGGTATGCTCGCTGGATATCGACCACTTCCAAGCCATCAACGAGCGCCTTGGATTGACGGTGGGGGATGCGCTGCTGTCGGCGTTTGCACAGCGACTTAGCCACCAGCTGTTTGGTGATGACGTACTGGCACGCATTGGTGGGGATGAATTCGTCCTGTTGCTGCACCATGGGGTCGATGACGTCTTCTTCGAGAAGCTGCTGGGCTCCATTCGCCAACCGCTGATGGTCGAAGGCCAGGTGGTTTACCTGACGGCTAGCCTCGGCATTACGCGCTACCCGCACGATCATGTGCAGGGGGATGTGCTGCTGCGTCATGCCAACCAGGCCATGTATCGTGCCAAACAACGGGGCCGCGACACCCACCACTTTTTCGATCCCCATCACGACCGTTTGCTACAAGCTCGTCATGAGCAGCGCCAACGCTTCATGGATGCGCTGGACCACGATGAGCTGCGACTGCACTATCAGCCGCAGGTGGACATGCGCAGTGGCCAGGTCGTCGGCGTGGAGGCATTGATTCGTTGGCAACATCCCGAGCGCGGGCTGCTGTCGCCGGGGCAGTTCCTGCCCGCCATCGACGCCACGCCGCTGGAAATCGACCTGGGCGAGTGGGTGATCGAGCAGGCGCTGCGCCAGCTGGCGAGTTGGCAGACGGCCAACATCGTCCTGCCCATCAACGTCAACATCAGCCCTGCGCACCTGCTGACCAGCCAGTTCAGCCAGCGCCTGGCGGCGCTGTTGGCGCGCTATCCGACGGTCTCGCCTGCGCTGCTGAAGCTCGAAGTACTGGAAAGCGCGGCCATGCACGATGTGACCGCCGCGCTGCAAACCATGGCCCGCTGTCAGGCGCTGGGGGTCAGCTTTGCGATCGATGATTTTGGCACTGGCTATTCGTCCTTGACCCATCTTCGCCAACTGCCGGTCAGCTTGATCAAGATCGACCAAAGCTTCGTGCGTGACATGCTGGTGGACCGCGACGACATGGCGATCGTCGAAAGCGTCATCTACATGGCCAACCGCTTCCAGCGGCCGATGCTGGCCGAAGGGGTCGAAACCCTGGAGCATGCCAGGGCGCTGATGGTGCTGGGCTGCGAGCTGGCCCAGGGCTATGGTATCGCTCGGCCGATGCCGCCGGAAGCGTTGCCGGGCTGGCTCGAGCAGTGGCCGCTACGCGATGATTGGCACGGCTTGAGCCGCCTGCAATGAACCCAAGCGTCAAGAGGAGTGGCGGTGGTTGAGGCTGTGACTGACGTCGTGGTCGAGATCAAGCGGCCTGTTCGGCAGTGGCTGACTCAGGGGCCGACGGGTCCGTGCCGTCGCCGCTGCGGGCCTGGTTCATCTCGCTTTGCTCTCGGGCCGCTTCCAGGCGGGCTTCCAGCAGGTACTGGCGTGCCTGGGCGGCCACCTGAAGGTCCTTGGGAGATGGGTCGGCGGGTGCAAGGGCGGCAGCGATGACGGTCTGCATTTTTTCAATGGTGGCCTGGGGGGCGCCCGGCACCGGACCATAGTCGATGGACACTTCGCCCGCGACCGCATAACGCTGCCCATCAGGGCCGATTTCGTACTCGTAAGTGGCGCCTCCCGTATAAGGCCCACCCACGGTTTGGTGTGCCATTTCGTGCTGGCGCACCGCGCGGTCGGTCTGTTTGAGCTGCTCCAGCTGTTGGATCTCTTCGGGTTCCAGCGGGGTGCCGTCTGGGCGAGTGGGGCCTGCCGTTGCCGGGGTCGTTTCATCGCTGGCAGCTTCCTCGTCGGCATCGTTTGCGCGCTGTGCTTGAGAATCGGCAGCGACCCTGGCGTTAGGCAGGGTAGGTGAAGGCCAGAGCGTGGCGCTATAGGAAGCGCTGAGTGATGAAAGATCCATGGGCGGTTACCGATGTTGAGATCGAATCCAGTATGATGAAGTATCAGCGACACTACCCGATGACGCAACGCCATGCCTTCCATTGACGTAATGATCCATTTGACGGCAGCCGAATGCCTTGCCCATTATGAAGGGCAGTATGACAACGTGCGCGTGCGCAGCGTGGATGGTCGCTGGGTGGTCTTCCCGGCCACCGCCCTGCGCCGCGTGGTGGGCCGCGACGGCGTGAATGGCGTGTTTCGGCTGTTCTTTACCGAGCAGGGTAAATTCCACGATATCGTTCCCCTGGCCCCGCATGCCTAGCTGTGCCCGCGTGGTTTTCCCTCTATAATGTAGCCGTGTGCTTCAGGCGTACCCACCTGAATGCCTGCAACCCGCCTATCCGGCAGTGGTTGCCTACTTATCAGGAGATCACCCATGTCTACCTCACCTGTCACCTTGATGGTGGCGCGTCGCGTGGCCAATGGCCGCTATCAGGACTTTATCCGTTGGCTCAATGAAGGCCGTGAGCTGGCTGCCGACTTTCCGGGCTATCTGGGCTCAGGGGTGCTGGCACCGCCTCAGGACGATGACGAATACCAGATCATTTTCCGTTTCGAAAGCGCAGCGCGACTCGCTTCCTGGGAGCACTCCGCGTCGCGCCATGCCTGGCTGCAGCGTGGCAAGGGGCTCTACGACGCGCCCCATGAGCACCGTGCCACCGGCCTGGACAGCTGGTTCAACGTGGCCCCCAATGGTGCTGCGCCGCCGCGTTGGAAGCAGGCCGTTGCCGTCTGGCTGGCCTTCTTTCCGGTCTCACTGCTGTTTCATTGGCTGTTTGGCGGCCTGTTGGCCGAGTGGACGCTGATACCGCGCGTGTTGCTCAGTACGCTGGTGCTGACGCCCGTGATGGTATTCGTATTTATTCCACTTTCAACGCGGTTACTGGCACCCTGGCTGCACGGTAAATGGTCACCAAAAGATTTGCTCCACCGTATGTGGCAACAGTACAGGGCGTGACACGCAGTGGCTCTTTTAGCCACTTTTGTAGCGGGTTGTGGTAATTGAAAACAGTCACTTAAAGATACTTTAAAGCGCACTAGAAGACGTTTTTCGAAAAGACGTAGATAATATTCTCAGTGCGCCACTCTCTCGATGGGGTTCAACGCTGTAATAGTGCTAAGCTGAAATCATTCAGCTAACGCGTGCAGTCAATGGATGCTGGCACCAGCTTGAAGGCTGCGTACCAAATCGCCTTATGGAGTCGTCATGATCCGCGTACACCACCTGGAAAAATCACGTTCTCACCGCATTCTGTGGCTATTGGAAGCTCTCGGGCTAGAGTATGACATCGAAGTCTATCAGCGTGACCCCAAAACACAGCAAGCCCCTGATGCCCTGAAAAAAGTGCACCCATTGGGCAAGTCACCCGTGATTACCGATGGCGAACTGACCGTGGCCGAGTCGGGGGCCATCATCGATTATCTGGTCAACCGCTACGGAGAAGGGCATTTTCAGCCGGGGCCAGATAAAAGTAACGAATGGGTTAACTATCGTTACTGGATGCATTATGCCGAAGGCTCTTTAATGCCGCTGTTGGTGATGGGATTGATCTTTAGTCAAATTCCTAAACAGTCGCCCTGGTTCGTCAAACCCATTGCCCAGGGTATTAGTGGCACCGTTCACAAACGCTTTCTGCAACCACAGCTGAAACAACATCTTGGCATGATCGAGTCGCACTTGAAGGCGCACGGCAATTTTGCCGGCGAGTTTCCGAGTGGCGCGGACATTCAAATGAGCTTTCCCATGCAGGCCGTGGCCGCCACCCAGTCGCTGGATGCGTTTCCGGCGATTACCGCCTTTGTGGCACGCATTGAGCAGGACTCGGCCTGGCAGCGGGTCGTGGAGCGTGCAGGGCCATTGACCATGCCCGGTGAGTGACCATTACCATGCTGTGCAACAGGGGGAGGCGTGCGAGACAGGCTGCTTGCCATGCTGTGTTGCTGACGATGGTGTTTGGGGCAGTATCGCCGCTAGCCGCTGCGCAAACGCTGCGTGTCGGGGTGTATCACAACCCGCCTAAGCTGTTCACCGATGACCAGGGGCAATTGCGTGGTGTGTTGGGTGAGCTGCTTACGGCAATGGCCCTGAAAGAGCAGTGGCAGCTGGAAAGCGTCCCGTGCGATTTTCAGCAGTGCCTGACGCTGCTGGAGCAGGATGATATCGACCTGTTGCCGGACCTGGCGTGGAGCGAAGAGCGTGCCCAGCGCTTCGCCTTTCATGCCGAGCCGGTCATGCACAGCTGGTCACAGCTTTACCAACCCAGCGACAGCCGCGTCGAGGCCATTCTGGATCTCGAGCAGCAGCGTGTGGCGGTGGTGGAGGGCTCTATCCAGCAAAGCTACCTGATGACCGTGACGCAGCGCTTCGATATCGACGTGATGTGGCTGCCAGTGGATAGTTTTGCGGCGGGCTTCCAGGCAGTCGCGCTGGGCGATGCCGATCTGGTGGCGTCCAATCATCTGTTCGGCGACTGGCGAGCCAACGATTACGGGCTGCGTGAAACCCCTATCATCTTCCAGCCTTCACGGCTCTTTTATGCCGCCTCGCCTGGTTTGGATGCCCATATCCTGGAGCGCATCGACGCTACTCTGGTGGAGTGGAAAAACGACGCGGCGTCGACGTACTACGAGACCCTGAGTGCCTGGCGGGCGCATGGCCCGCCTGCTCCTCTGGCGCCCGGGTGGCTATGGTGGCTCGGCGGTGTGTTACTGGTGGTGCTGGTGATCGCCCTGGCGGGTAATGTGCTGTTGCGCCGCCGCGATAGCCTCAATCGGCAGCAGCTCACCACTCACGAACATATGCTGTCCAGTATTCTGGATAGTGTCGATGCTTATATTTATATCAAGACACCTGATCTCAAATATCGCTACGTCAACCATCAGATTTGTCATCTGTTCGACCGGCCTGTCGAGCAGATCGTCGGTCGGGGGGACGATGCTTTTTTCGATGCGGCCAGCGCTGCAGAAATGGCTGAAGTGGACCGCCAGGTGCTGGCCACAGGCCAGAAAACAACGGTCGAAGAGCACAACGTGCTGCAGGGAGAGGAGCGGGTGCGCACCTTCCTGTCGGTCAAAATGCCGTTGATCATGTCACCGGGGGAAGCGCCCAGCCTATGCGGTATTTCCACCGAGCTGACCGACTATCTGGAGATGCAGTCGCGCACCCATCACCTGGCCTTTTATGATGCCCTGACCGGCTTGCCCAACCGTCGCCTGCTGCTCGAATCGCTGGCCGAGGCCACCCACTGCCCGTCCGGGGGCTATAGCGCCCTGCTGATCGTGGACCTCGACAATTTCCGGCTGGTCAACGACATTCAGGGCCACGACAGCGGCGAGCAGCTGCTCATCAACGTGGCGGAAAACCTGCAGCAGCGCTTGACCGAGGACGCCACCCTGGCACGCTTCAGCAGCGATGAGTTCGTGATTCTGATCAATCGGCTGGGAGAGCAGCAGCATGACGCTGCTTCCTACGTCGAGCGCGTGGCCCGCCAACTGCTGGATAACATCTCCCAGTTACGCAACGACCGGGCACTCCCCATTACGGCCAGTGTGGGCATTACGCTCTTCAACGGGGCTGGCAACCCCATGAACGGCGTGTTGCAACAGGCTGACATGGCGCTGCAGCAAGCCAAGTCAGCCGGCGGCAATACGCTGCGTTTTTTCAATGTGGATATGCAGACCAGCGTGCTGGAGCGGGCAAGCCTGGAAGGCGATCTGCATCAGGCGCTGCAGCGCCAGGAGCTGGCGCTGCATTATCAGGTACAGGTGGATCATCAGGGGGTGACGACCGGCGTGGAAGCGCTGCTGCGCTGGTACCACCCCCAGCGTGGCTGGGTGTCGCCGGGCACGTTCATTCCGCTGGCCGAAGAGAACGGCCTGATCGTGCCCATTGGCTATTGGGTCTTGCGATGTGCGTGCGAGCAGTTGGCCAAGTGGTCGCACCAGACTGCTTACGCCGCATTGACCATCTCGGTGAACGTCAGCTCGGTGCAGTTCCAGCAGCCTGAGTTCGTGCGCAATGTGGAAGCCTTGCTGGCCGAAACCCAGGCGCCGCCTGGGCGGCTGGTGCTGGAAGTGACCGAGAGCCTGCTGATGCGCGAGCCGACGCGGGTGCGCAATACCATGCTCAAACTGAGGGCCCAGGGGATTCGCTTTGCGCTGGACGATTTTGGGACGGGCTACTCGTCGCTGAGTTACCTGAAGCGCCTGCCGCTGGACGAGTTGAAGATCGACCAGTCCTTCATTCGTGAGCTGTTGACCGACAAGACCGACGCGGCCATTGTCGATACCACCATCCTTCTGGCGATCAGCCTCGGGCTGACCGTGGTGGCCGAAGGCGTCGAGAAAAAGGAGCAGTTGGATTGGCTAAAAGGGCACGGCTGCTACCGCTATCAGGGCTACCTGTTTGGTAGGCCTACGCCAATCGAGTACCTGTTCGAATCCTACTAGCTTGGCACAGGCACCCATCGCAAAACGCCCACCCCGGTGGGGGTGGGCGTTGTCAGAACGGTGGCCGCCGTCAGCGCTCAGCCGTATACCGAAAAGCTGCCTGCGTTGAGCCACAGGTGGGCGATAATGCTGGCAATGTAGCCCAGCAAGATGACCGGTGCCCAGCGCAGGTGGCCCATGAAGGTGTAATAGCCGCGCGCCTGACCCATGACGGCCACGCCAGCGGCCGAGCCAATCGACAGCAGGCTACCCCCGACCCCAGCCGTCAGCGTCATCAGCAGCCAATGGCCGTGTGACATGTCCGGCTGCATGGTGAGTACGGCGAACATCACCGGGATGTTATCCACCACCGCCGAGACCACGCCTAACGTGATATTCGCCCAGGTGGCGTCCCAGTTGGTATATAGCGCGTCCGAGAGCAGCCCCAGGTAACCCATGAAGCCCAGCCCGCCCACGCACATGACCACCCCGTAGAAGAACAGCAGCGTATCCCACTCGGCGCGGGCCACACGGTTGAAGACGTCGAAGGGCACCACGCCACCCAGCTGCTCCAGCTTTTTGTTGTCGCCCAGGCGGCTATAGCGCTCGCGCTTGCGCTCCAGCGAGCGAGGCAGGCTCTTGCGCAGGTAGTAGCCAAAGAACTGCAGGTACCCAAGCCCCGTCATCATGCCCAATACCGGCGGCAGATGGAGCAGCGTATGGCACGCGACGGCAGTGGCAATGGTGAACAAGAACAGCGCAATGATGCGTCGGGCACCGCGCTTGAGCTGCACGTCTTCATAGACGCTGTTGGGCTTCTGGTTCTTGATGAACAGGCTCATGATGACGGCCGGTACCAGGAAGTTGATCAGCGAGGGAATGAACAGGATGAAGAATTCCTGAAACTGAATCAGACCCGCCTGCCAGACCATCAGCGTGGTGATATCGCCGAAGGGACTAAAAGCGCCCCCTGCATTGGCAGCCACCACGATATTGATACACGCCAAGTTGATAAAGCGTTTATCGCCTTCTGCCACTTTAGTAATAACGGCACACATCAGAAGTGCCGTGGTCAAGTTGTCGGCAATAGGCGAAAGTACAAAGGCTAAACCACCCGTCAGCCAGAATAGCGTGCGGTAATTAAAGCCTTTGCGCAGCATCCATGAGCGCAGTGCATCAAAGACGCGGCGCTCTTCCATGGCGTTGATATAGGTCATGGCGACCAGCAGGAACAGCATTAGCTCGGTGAACTCCAGCAGTGTCACCCGAAACGCATACTCCGACGTTTCCGACATGCCGTTCTGGACGTACACCCAGCCAATGAGTCCCCATATCACCCCTGCTGCCACCAGCACGGGCTTGGACTTGCGCATGTGGATCTTCTCTTCGGCCATGACCAACGCGTAGGCCAGCACGAAGATGGTTACGGCAAAAAAGCCAATGGCAGAACTGGTCAAGTCGATCTCACCGGTCACCGCGAAGGCGGCCGGGCTTGCCAGTAGCAGCAAAGCCGCTAACAAAAAAAGCCAGCCACGAGTCCATCGGGGCTGGCCAGGGTCATGATGCAACGTCAACATGGCGTGTTTATCCTTATAATGATGAGAAGAAAGGGGTTAATAAGCCACGCCAGTTTAACAAGCTATATTGCATTGCAATACGGAATAAAACCGAATGAAAAGCGACAGGGCGTAAGCGATTACGTCTTTTTTTTGAAATTATCCGTTTCGCTAATAGTAAAGCACTCATAACAGTGTCATGAGTAAAGACTGGCCTGCGCCACTCACTCGCCCACGGGCAAACGTGAGCGGCGCAACCCGCGTTAGCGGGTAGCCATGGCCTCTTCCAGCCAGCCCAGCTTCATTTGCGGCACCGACGCCAGCAGCGTCTGGGTGTAGTCGTCGAAGGGCGGGGCGAGCACCTCATCACGCTGTCCGTAGCGGACGACCTTGCCCTGGTGCATCACCGCGATACTGTCGGCGATGGCTTTTACGGTGGCCAGGTCGTGGGTAATGAACAGATACGCCACGTTCTCTCTTTCCTGCAGGCGCAGCAGCAGCTTGAGAATGCCGTCGGCCACCAAGGGGTCGAGGGCGCTGGTCACTTCATCGCAGATGATCAGCTTGGGTTTGGCCGCCAGGGCGCGGGCAATGCAGACCCGCTGTTTCTGCCCCCCGGACAGCTCGGCGGGGTAGCGGTCGATGAAGCTTTCTCCCAGCTCGATCTCGTCGAGCAGTTCGACGACCCGCTGGCGTCGCGCCTTGCCTTTCAGGCCGAAATAGAACGTCAGCGGTCGGCCAATGATGGTTTCCACCGTGTGGCGTGGGTTCATGGCCACATCGGCCATCTGGTAGATCATCTGCAGTTCACGCAGCGTCTCCTTGCCGCGCTCGCCCAGGGTGTTGGGCAGGGCCCGGGACTGGAAGCTGACCTGCCCCTGGTTGGGCGGCAGCAGGCTGGTGATCACCCGAGCCAGGGTCGATTTGCCCGACCCGGACTCCCCGACGATGGCCAGCGTCTGGCCAGGGCTGACCGCCATGCTGACCTCGTGAAGCACGTTGCCTGCGCTGTTGCTGTAGGCGGCGCTGACCTGCTCGATGGCCAGAACCGGCGTTTCTTCCGGCGTCTTGGCGGCATGATCGATGGAGCGCACCGAGACCAGCGCCTGGGTGTAGGGCTCTTGAGGGGCCTCGATGATCTGCCGCGTCGGGCCGTACTCCACCATGGCGCCGTGACGCAGCACCATGATGTCGTCCGCCACTTGGGCCACCACGGCCAGGTCGTGGGTGATATACAGCGCGCCCACTCCCGTCTTGCTGATGGCATGCTTGATGGCGGCCAGAACGTCGATCTGGGTCGTCACATCCAGTGCGGTGGTCGGCTCATCGAAAATGATAAGGTCGGGCTCGGGGCACAGCGCCATGGCCGTCATGGCCCGCTGCAGCTGGCCGCCGGAGACCTGATGCGGGTAGCGGCTGCCAAAGTGTTCCGGGTCAGGAAGGCCCAGTTGGCGGAACAGCTCCACGGCGCGCGCTTCGGCTTCCTTGCGGCTGGCCAGGCCGTGGAGCAGGGTGGTCTCGATGACCTGTTCCATCAGCGTATGGGCAGGGTTGAACGCGGCGGCGGCCGACTGGGCCACGTAGCACACTTCTTTGCCGCGCAGCTGGCGCAGCGCCTTGGGCGAGCCGTCGAGAATGTTGCGGCCGTTGACCCAGACTTCGCCGTCCAGGCGTATGCCGCCCCGGCCATAGCCAGCCGGCGAGAGTCCGATGGTGGACTTGCCTGCCCCGGATTCGCCGATCAGCCCCAGCACCTTGCCGCGCTCCAGCGTCAGGTCGACCCCTTTGACGATGTTGATCTCCTGGGGCGGCTCGCCGGGCGGGTAGGCCGTGGCATCGATGGTCAGGTTGCGAATCGTCAACAGCGTATCAGCCACTGCGGCCTCCTTTCAGGTCGGTGGTGTGGCGCAGGATCCAGTCGGCCACCAGATTGACCGAAATCGCCAGCACGGCAATGGCGGCGGCGGGAATCAGGGCGGCGGGAACGCCGAACACGATGCCCTGTCGGTTTTCGCGCACCATGCTGCCCCAGTCGGCTTCCGGAGGCTGTACCCCCAGGCCCAGAAACGACAGCGACGATAAGAACAGCACGGCAAAAATGAACCGCAGGCCCAGCTCGGCCACCAGGGGCGTCAGCGCATTGGGCAGAATCTCGCGAAAGACGATCCAGCGTTTGCCTTCACCGCGTAGCCGTGCGGCTTCCACGTAATCCATCACGTTGATGTTGACCGCCACGGCGCGGGAGATACGAAACACGCGCGTGGAGTCCAGCACCCCCATGATCAGAATCAACATGAGAAGGGTGCTGGGCATGACCGACAGGATCACCAGCGCAAAGATCAGTGTGGGAATCGACATCACGATATCGACCCCTCGGGAAATCAGCTGGTCTATCCAGCCGCCATAGACGGCCGCCAGAATGCCCAGCACCGAGCCAATCGAAAAGGCCAGCGCCGTGGCCAGGGCGGCAATGGTAATGGTCGTACGGGCACCGTAGATCAGCCGCGAGAGTAAGTCGCGGCCCAGGTTGTCGGTGCCCAGCAAAAACTCGGCAGACGGGCCCATCCACATGTCGCCGACGCTCTCGGACATGCTGTAGGGCGCCAGCCAAGGGGCGAATATCGCCATGATCAAGAAGCTGAAGGTCAGCAGCAGCCCGACCAGCGCGGTCACGGGCATGCGCTTCAGCAGCGTTAAGGGTTTCGACATGGTGTTACGTTCCTGTCTGGTCACTGTGGCCTGGCAAGCAGCCGGTCATTTGGGATGACGCAGGCGTGGGTTGGTCAGGATGGCAATGATGTCGGCCAGCATATTGAGTCCGATGTACACCGCCGCAAAGATCAGTCCCACCGCCTGGACCACCGGGACATCGCGCTTCGAGACGTGGTCGATCAAGTACTGCCCCATGCCTGGGTAGACAAAAATCACCTCGACCACCACCACGCCGACGATCAGGAAGGCGAGGTTCAGCATCACCACATTGACCACCGGCGCGATGGCATTGGGAAACGCGTGGCGGGCAATGATGCGAAACGAGCCCAGCCCCTTGAGCTCGGCGGTTTCGATATAGGGCGACTGCATGACGTTGAGAATGGCGGCCCGAGTCATGCGCATCATGTGGGCTAGAATCACCAGCGTTAACGTGGCCGCAGGCAGTGCGATGGCGTGCAGACGTTCACCCAGGCTCATGCCGCCATGCACCGTGGAGACGCTGGGAAACCAGTTGAGCTGGACGGCGAACAGGTAGATCAGCAGGTAGCCGATAAAGAATTCCGGCAGGGAAATGGCGGTCAGCGTGGAGCCGGAAATCACCCGGTCCGGCCAGCGGCTCTGGTAGCGCACGGCGACCAGCCCCAGCAGGATGGCCAGCGGCACTGCAACGATCGCTGTCCAGAAGGCTAGAAACAGCGTGTTGCCTGCGCGGCCCCAAAGAGACTGGGCGATATCCTGACGGTTGGACAGGGCAGTGCCTAGATCGCCTTGCAGAATGCCGCCCAGCCAGTCGATGTAGCGTGACCAGGCGGGCTGGTCGAGGCCCAGTTCTCTGCGCAGGTTGTCGACGGCCTGGGGCGTGGCGCTTTGCCCCAGAATCGACTGGGCCACGTCGCCGGGCAGCATCTCGGTGCCCGCGAAAATCAGCACCGACACGGCCAGCAGGAGCAAGAGGCCCAGCGCCAAGCGCTGGGCAATCAGTTTAAGGACAAAAGAGTTCATGGCAGCCTTCCGGGTTATGACGTCAACCAGCACTTCGAAAGCGCAAAGCCTGCCATCATTTCGCCCATCGGGTTGGCTGACCAGCCGCCCACGTTGTCCAGAGTGGCCTCGATGTAGTCATTGAACATGGGCAGAATCAATCCGCCTTCGTCGCGGACGATCATGGCCATGTCGTGGTACAGCTCGCTGCGGCGGTCTGTATCCAGCTCGCCGCGTGCTTCGCGGGCCAGGGCATCGAAGTCCTCGCGGAAGAAGCGGGTGTCGTTCCAGTCGGCGCTGGAAATGTACGCTGTGGAGTACATCTGGTCCTGGGTGGGGCGGCCGCTCCAGTAGGAGGCGCAGAAGGGCTGCTTGTTCCACACTTCCGACCAGTAGCCGTCGCTGGGCTCGCGGCGGACTTCCATGTTGATGCCCGCCTGGGCGCAGCTCTGCTGAAACAGCTGTGCGGCATCCACGGCACCGGGAAAGGCCACGTCGGAGGTGCGCAGCACGATGGGGCTGTCGTGGCCGGATTTCTTGTAGTGATAGCTGGCCCGCTCGGGGTCGAATTCCCGCTGGGGAATGCTGTCGGGAAACAGCGGGTAAGCGGCGTTGATGGGGAAATCGTTGCCCACGCTGCCATACCCGCGCAGGATACGCTCGACCATGTCTTCGCGGTTGATGGCGTACTTCAGGGCCAGTCGCAGGTCGTTGTTATCGAACGGCGCCGTGTCGCAGTGCATGGGGAAGACATACTGAGCACGCCCGGAAGTGTTGTTGATCACGATGTTGGGCAGGCGCTGCACCATGTCCACCACCCGCGGCTCGACCCGGTTGATCATGTGCACCTGACCGCTCTGCAGCGCCGAGATGCGCGCCGTCGGGTCGTTGATGATGGTGATCTCGATCTGGTCGGCGAAGCCGTACTCGTCCGGGTTCCAGTAACCATCGAAACGCTCGGCGATCTGGCGCACGCCGGGCTGGAACTCCACCACTTTGTAGGGGCCGGTGCCGATGCCTGCGGCTGGGTCCTGCTTGCCACCGCCCGGCTGAATCATCAGGTGGTAATCGGAAAGCAAAAACGGCAGGTCGGCATTGGGCTCCAGCGTGACGATGGTGACTTCGTAGGTATCCGTGGCGCGAATCGACTCGATGCCGCGCATGATGCCCAGCGCACCGGACTGCGAGCTCTCGTCCGAATGGCGTTCCAGCGTGGCCACGACGTCGTCGGCGGTCATCTCCTGGCCATCGTGGAACAGCACGCCACGGCGCAGCTTGAAGACCCAGGTCTTGGCATCCGAGGAAGAGTCAATGCTTTCCGCAAGGCGGGGTACCAGCTCGCCTTCTGGTGAAACATTGGTCAAGGCTTCCCCCCAGGACTGCCCGAAGGAGTGCTGCACCTGGCTGGTCCAGCTGGCTGGGTCAAGGCTGTCCGTCGACTCCCCGCCTTGCATACCGGCGCGCAGAATACCGCCGCGTTGAGGAGTGCCCGTGCTGGCCAATACCTGGCTGGAGAGCAGCGAGCCAGCAAAGGGCGCGGCAATGCCCAGAGCCATGGCGCGACGCATGAAGTCGCGGCGCGACAGCTGGCCGCGTTTTGCTTGCTGGGTGAGAGACTCGAGTGTTGGATGCATGGTGTGTTCCCTTGATGGATTAATGATGAGGCCGTGCGATAGTCAACTCGTCATAGTCACGAATCACGTGATCCGCGTGGGTAAGGTGGGAGCCGTCCAGGTGAGGAGCGGCGCAGATACCGATACCGCCCAACAGACCGGCGGCCTGACCCATGGCCATGTCGCCATTGGAGTCGCCGATGATCAGCGTACGTTGCGGTGCCGTGCCCAGCTGTTCGCAGGCGAGTAGCGCCATCTCCGGGTAGGGCTTGCCGCGCGACACTTGATCATGCCCCAACACAGCAGAAAACGCATCGGCCAGCGAGAGCAGCTTTAGATGCAAATGCGCATTGTGGGCGTCATCGGAGGTGACCACCGCCAGCGCAATCCCCGCCTGTCGTGCCTGCGCTACGAAGTTCATCAGGCCCTTTACGGGGGTCACGCAGTTGGGCCAGTCCAGCGTGTCGGCCAGGCGGGCGATGGCATCGTGGGATAGCTGAGTAGCGTCATTCCAGGCGACGCCCGCCTCGAACAGGCTAAGCGAGACGATGGTGGCAATATCGTCCAATGAGCCAATGGTCAACGGGCCGGTGGGGTCCCACAGGCGCTGCTCAGGATCGATGCCTACCCTAGGGTAGAGCGCTTGGTGCGATAGCGCGTGTGCCTCGGGAAGGCTTTGGTTAAGGGTCGTGACCAGCTGGTCGAACCAACCAATCCAGAGGTCGCCGAAATTGAGCAGCGTACCGTCCTTGTCGAACAAAATGGCATCGATATCGTAAGTCGCGCCGTGCAAGGTGAGTTGGGGCATAAAGTGTCAGGGCTGTGATGCAGCCATCTCATGAAGGTGACAATGGCACATAGGTTACACGGGTTTCATGACACTAGCCGTGTCAGGCAGCGTGAAAATCACCCAAACCATTACCAAGGATTTTTTTTGAACGTTCAATTGAAAATAAAAATTTATCCTGAGCATTCCTATCGTTGATGTCAAGTTGAAGGGGGGTCGCAGGGGTTGGCCAGTCACGTCTACAATGCGCCTATAAAAATCAGGCCTGACAAGGCATCCCGGACCCGCCAAGGAACTTTCATGCGCGCTTCTCTTTGTTCTCTCCATTGCTTGGCTGGTTTGATGCTCGCTGCTGTCGCGCTGTTATCTTCACCTGCGCTGGCCGAGCCCCCTATCCGAGTCACCTACAAATCTGCTCTCGCGGGTACCGCTTATCACCAAATGGGCGGAGAGCTGGCGCAGGCCATACAAGCAGGCAGTGCTGGTGCGCTGCTCCTGAGCTCCGAGGAGAGCCAGGGGTCGGTGCAAAACATCATGGAGGTCATGCACCGCCAAGGGCTGTATGTGTTTACCGCACCGCCTGCCTTGATCGCGGAGGCGCTGGAAGGGCAAGGCCCCTTTGCAGGCCGCGACCCGGAGCACTTTGCGGCCATCCGGGGACTGTTTCCGGTGCCCCCGTTGACCATGCACTTCGTGATGGCCGGTGATCGAGGCACGGCACCCATCGAAGCCCTGGAGGGCAAACACGTGCTGTTGGGGCGCGGCACCTTCAGCTCGGGCGAAGCAGCGCGCTACTTCGAACTGTTTGGCTTGGCGGGCAAGGTGCGGCTGGCCGATGCCTCGATCACCAATGCGTCCGAGGCCCTGCGGGATGGACGTATCGATGCCTACGTCACGGCCAGTTCGTTTCCTACTCCCAACGTGATGGAGACAGCGTCGCTGGTGCCCATTACGCTGATCAGCTTGACCGATGAGCAGGTCGAGCGCACAGGGGCCGTACGCCAGATCATTCCCGGCGGTACTTACCCAGGCATCGACAAGCGGGTGGTGACCACGTCGTCGCCAGTCTTCGCGCTTGCCACGGTGCACATGGACGAAGACGTGGCCTACCGGTTGACCAAGACATTCTGGGAGCAGCAGGCCGCGTTGACGGAGACATCACCCTGGTGGGGCAGTGTGACCGCTGAACTGCTGGCCCACCTGCCGGTGGACCTGCACCCCGGTGCGCTGCGCTACTACGACGAGGCCAACATCGAGCTGCCGGAAGCGTTGCGTTAGAAGACCGTGAAGCTCAGGGCAATATAAGCGCCATATCCCGCCAGCAGCGCCGCCCCTTCTCCGCGTGAAAGGCGCATGCCGGTATACAGGAACAGCAGCAGCAAGCTTGCCGACCCCAGCATGACCCACTGGTCGAACTGGCCGACGCGCGCGGCGATGGGCAGGGGTTGCAGCAGGGCGGAAATGCCCAGAATGCCCAGCACGTTAAAGATATTGCTGCCCAGGATGTTGCCAACGGCAACGTCGGCATGACGGCGCAGGGCTGCAATGACCGATACCGCCATTTCCGGTAGTGAGGTGCCCACCGCGACAATGGTCAAGCCAATCACCGCTTGCGAAATACCCACGGCCTGCGCCAGCCCGATGGCGCCGTATAGCAGCAGCTGCGAGCCACCAATCAGCATGCCTAGCCCCACGACCAGCGCCGTGACGATCATGCCGGTAGACGTGGGGACCGCCGACACCTCTTCGGCTTCAGCGCTGTGCATCTCACCGGCAGGTTGCGGCACATTGCGCTCGGTACGATAGGCCCACACCAGGTAAGCGGCCAATGAGGCCAGCAGCAGCAAGGCCTGCCATTCCCCCAATGCTCCCCCCCATGAGAGCACGATGAACAGCACGCTGGCCGCCACGACGACCACGCCATCCCGGCGCAGTGCCAATGGTTGTACGGTCATGGGGCAGATGGCGGCACACAAGCCCAGAATCAGCAAGATGTTGCCGATGTTGCTGCCCACGATATTGCCCACGGCAATATCCGGCTGTTGACGAAGCGCTGCGTCCACCGATACCACCAGCTCGGGCGCGGAGGTACCAAACCCCACCACTACCAGCCCGGTCAATAACGGAGAGACGCCCATGCGCTGTGCGCTGGCGACGGCTCCACGGATGAGCGCTTCACCGCCCAGAAACAGTAATCCAATCCCTGCCAGCAGGCTCAGCCCATACAGCATGGTGTCGCTTCCTTGTTCAATGGCCTGACCTGGTATCGGGCCTCATGTTGTCAACATAGCGGGATTGAAGAGGGCTGCAACGTCTTTGCTTGATGGCTCACTCGCGCACCGGGAAGGTGGGGTAGGCCTCCAGTAAAAGCCCTAATTCGTTGCATACGAAGCGTGGCTCGATCCATTGGCTTAAATGCTCATGCACGTAGTGCAGAAAGCGCTGAGCAGTGGGGGGCAAGCGCTGGTCGTTGCGCACGATGAACTGCCAATGGCTTTCGATGGGCAAGCCAGCGATGGAAAGTACGGCCAGTTCGGAGTGCTCGTTGGGCAGCACATGCTCCGACAATACCGCTACCCCCATGTTGGCGGCCACGCCCACGCGAATGGCTTCGTTACTGGCCATTTGCAGGGTCTTGCGCATGGTCAGGCCATGCTCCTGTAGCCAGCTTTCCAGCAGCATGCGCGATGCCGAGCCAGGCTCGCGGAGCAGCAGGCGCTCACCGAGCAGTTGCTCCATGGTCACGTTTGGCTGGCTGGCCAGCGGATGATGGGCGGCAGCAATGGCCACCAGCGGGTTGCGCATGAAGCGGGCCGCCACGGCGTGGGCCAGGGCAGGGGGGTGGCTGAAGATATACAAGTCGTCTTCGCGCCGCTCGAAGCGAGCCAGGACCTGCCGCCGATTGCCGATATTGACGGTGACGTCCACCTCGGGGAACGCGTGGCTGAACGGGCCCAGCAGGCGCGGCAGCACGTATTGCGCCGTGTTCACCAAGGCAATGCTGAAGCGCCCCTTGCTGCCATATTGCAAATCGCTGAGCTGGTCCGCGAAATCATCGAAGCGCCCCAATACGTCACGGCTGGCCTGATACAGCGCCTGGCCCGTGGCGGTCATGGTCAGCCCTTGAGCGTGGTGTTCCAGCAGCGGGCTGCCAATGGCCTCGCTCAGCCGCTTCAACTGCTGCGACACGGTGGGTTGTGTCAGGTGCAGCTGCCGGGCGGCCTCGCTGATCGAGCCATGGCGCACCACGGCGACATACACTTGCAACAGACGAAAGGTCAGATGGCGGATATTCACGAAGACAGCCTTTATACGAAGGTCAAATCGAAGGTCAAATTCAGGGTATAGAAAATCATCTATGCCGAGCATTCAATATATGATTAGTTGTCTTGCCGTGTACATCGCAAAATGCGGCCACTTTCATCCGATGGAGCAGCGGCGATGCCCGATATAGTGGTCATGTTTTTTCTACTTGGACTGTTGGCTGGCGCGGTCAAGTCCGACCTTCAGGTTCCCAAGGCCACCTACGACACGCTGAGCCTGTTGCTGATGCTGACCATTGGCCTCAAGGGGGGCATGGCGCTGCATGGCAACCTGCACTGGGGGCTGGTGCCCGAACTGATGGGCGTAGCGCTGCTGTCTGCGGTCATTCCCTTGATGTTGATGCCCGTGCTCAGGCGGTTGGTACGCCTATCGCCTGCGGACAGTGCCAGCATTGCCGCCCACTACGGTTCGGTGAGCGCAGGTACCTTCGCCGTGGCACTGGCGTACGTGGAGGCGCGCCAGTTGGCCGTGGGCAGTGAGGTCACCCTCTATCTGGTGGCCATGGAGCTACCCGCCATCATGATCGCCATTGCCCTGTACCGGCGTTACCAGGGCGCAGCCGTCAAGGAAAGTACCAGCAAACTGTGGCATGAAACGCTCACGAACCGTGGGGTCATCCTGCTGGCGGGTGGTGTCGTCATCGGTGCGCTTTACGGCCCCTTCCAGGGCGAAGAAGTCACCAATCTGTTTACCGGTGCCTTCAAGGGCGTGTTGGCCCTGTTCCTGCTCGAGATGGGCCTGACTGCCGCTCAAACGCTGCGACCAATGCCCTGGCATCACTGGCGGTTGGTGACCTTTGCGCTGGTCACGCCCATGGTGTTGTCGCTGATGGGGATTGCCGTGGGAGCGCTGGTCGGCCTGCCGATTGGTTCGGTGGTGATTCTCGCGGCCCTGGCCGCCAGCGCCTCGTACATCGCGGCCCCGGCCGCCATGCGGGCCGCCATCCCAGAAGCCAACATCGGCCTCGCCATGCTGGCCTCGCTGGGCATCACGTTCCCGCTCAACGTGATGCTGGGCATCCCGGTCTACCACCGGCTGATCGAGTGGCTGCTGGTGTCGTAACGCCTTGGTTTCTGGGCGCTTTCACCGCGCCCAGAAACGAAAAAAGCACCCGAGGGTGCTTGATTCGAAGGGCGGGTAGGCGTTAGCCGCTGTTGGGCCTGGTCATGGTAAGCGCCACTGGCTTCCAGGCCGCCGCCATTTTGCAGCAAATCATTAACCCGCTGTTGCTTCTTGCGTTGGGTGAGTCAAGTCGTGGAAGCGAATGCCCGTGGCCTTGATGACGGCGGACATCGTACGCAGCGTCGGGTTTCCCTTGGGCGAGAGTGCTCTGTAAAGGCTCTCCCGCGACACCTCTGCGCGTTGGGCGATGGCCGCCACGCCACCCTGAGCATCCACTACGTGACGCAGTGCCATCAGGAAAGCCGACTCACCGCCGGGCTCATCCAGCTCGTCAAACGCAGCGCGCAGATAGTCCAGTGCCATGGCGGGATCTTCGCGCAACATGGCGATAACCGCCTCGTCGTGGCTTTTCATCTTTGGGTTCTCCTTCGGTGGTCGGCCAAAAACGCCTTGGCCTGCTCTATGTCGGCTTGTTGGCGTTTCTTGGTTCCACCGACCAACAGCATCACAATGCGCTTGCCTACCTTCGCCCACCGCCTTGATGTCGCCGGGGTTGCCAGCGGCCAGCCGGTTAAGGCGGGTCAGCACTCGCATGGCGGCCATTCGGTCTTTGGCTTTTACGGCGTTGACCCACGTTTGAAAGGGGTCGTGTCCGTCGGCGGTCAGGTAGTGGGTAAGCTCGATCATCGGAAAATTGTAGCTTAAAAGCTACATGCGCGGTGGCGAATTCCATTGAGCGCCATGCTGGTGTGCCAGGGAGCGCCAACGCGACGTTCAGGCCTGCCTAGGCGACTCCACTATGCAGGTTCCATTCGCGAGAGCCGTTTTGGTGGTCCTGCTTTGAGCTGATACATGGCCTTGCGCCAGAAACGAAAAAAGCACCCGAGGGTGCTTGATTCGAAGGGGTGTCTGGTGGAGGCGGCGGGAATTGAACCCGCGTCCGCCAGCACGCGCCCATTGGCTCTACATGCTTAGATTTCGTCATTTGCTTTAACGTGTCTGACTCCGACGATCAGGATTCAGCTACGCGAGCCTTCTAAAGTTTGACGGTTGGTGAGAAGACACCACCAACCGCGGTCCTATCAGCTTTAGCTCATATCCCCGCTGCGATGAATAGGCACATCACTTTGGGGCCAGACAAGAAGCTAGCAGGGTTTAAGCTGCCAGCGCGCCTTGAGCGTAGTTTTCGTCGTTTGCGACTATTTTTCGTGATGTGGTATTTACGAGATACATCACGCTCTCGGCATGCACCGCAGGGTTTGTCACCGGCGTCGAAACCATGTCGCCCCCTTGTTCAGAGCCGCATTCTAACGTGCTCGTGCCCAATTGACCAGTTATGCCTTGTTATGTTCCCGCATAATTCGGCCTTTCTGGCGATTCCAGTCGCGGTCCTTCTCGGTGGCGCGCTTGTCATGGATCTTCTTGCCCGTCACCAGCGCCAGCTCGCACTTCACCTTGTTGCGCTTCCAGTACAGCTTGAGCGGTACACAGGTGTGGCCCTTGTCCTGCGTGACCGAAAAGATCTTGGCGATCTCCTTGCGGTGCAACAGCAGTTTCCGGGTGCGGGTGGGGTCGGCTATTTCATGGGTGCTGGCCGTGTTCAGTGGCGTGATATGGCTGCCCAGCAGGTATGCTTCGCCGTTGCGAATCAAAATATAGGTGTCGGTGAGCTGCGCTTTTCCGGCGCGCATGCTTTTGACTTCCCAGCCCGCCAGTGCCAGGCCCGCTTCGAAGGTTTCGTCGATATGGTACTCAAACCGCGCCTTCTTGTTCTGGGCTATCACGCTGCTGCCGGGGCCCTTGCTGTTACCTTTCTTAGTGGCCATGGAACCTCATCGTTGATCTGTCGTTCGCACCCCCTTCGTTATGCGGGGAGGCGTGATACCATTCAAGGTCTGTAACTATGTTTCCCATGATACGCTTTGGGCACTGTGAAGTCAGCGGAGAGGTCAATGCCAACCGTCAATCGTACCGCTTTGGTGCGCCATACCCCCCAGCAAATGTTCGATCTGGTCAATGACTTCGAACGCTATCCCGAGTTCCTGCCGGGATGCCGCCGCGCGCGTCTGCTGGAAAAGGACGATCAGCACCTGGTCGGAGAAATGACTCTGGGTCGTGCGGGGGTCGAGCAAACCATCACTACGCGCAACGACCTGCACGCACCAGAGCGGATCGAGCTTTCGCTGGTCAAAGGGCCCTTCAAGCAGCTCAAAGGCCGCTGGCTGTTCATCCCCATGGGGGATGATGCTTGCAAGGTCAGCCTGGAAATGGAGTTCGTATTCGCCAATCGGTTGCTGAGCATGGCATTTGGCAAACTGTTCCAGCAGATTGCCGGGCAACTGGTCGATGCCTTCACCAAGCGCGCCAACGAACTGTATGGCCGTTGATGACATTGCTGTCGAGGTAGCCTTCGCGCTGCCTCACAAGCAGCGTATCGTCGCGCTGAAGGTACCCAGCGGCACCACTGCCAGAGCAGCCGTTGCCATGGCCGACCTGCCCAGCCTGTTTCAGGAACTGCCCGCCGAGACCTTCGAGCAGGCGCCGCTGGGCATCTTCGGCAAGGCGTTGCGCCACCCCGATAAGGAGCCGCTGCGCGAAGGCGACCGGGTAGAAGTCTACCGGCCGCTGCAGATCGACCCCAAAGCGGCCCGCCTGGAGCGGGCCAAACGTCAGGCCAGCGGCCAGTGACCGCTATTGGCTGATGGGCACCGGCTGAGGTTCTGGCGCGGTCTCAGGGGTGGGAGCCTGTTGGGTCGGCAGCGTTCTGTCCATGGGCTCGGTGCCCTCTACGGCAGGGCCCATGCCACGGTCGGAGCTGATCGGCAGGTCGCCGGACAGATCACCTTGCTGCTCGACGTTCACCAAGCGGCCTGAATTATCGAACGTGAGCGTGACGCGGCGCTGTTCGACACCCCCGTATGCCTTGTCCAGGCGGTACACGTAGTCCCACTGGCGGGCGTCGAAGGGCGCTTCCAGCAGCGGCCTGCCCATCACGTAGGTAACCTGTTCCTGGGTCATGCCCGGCTGGAGCTGGCTGACCATCTCCTGGGTGACCAGGTTGCCCTGGGGGATGTCGCGCTTGTACACGCCGACGTAACTGCAGCCGCTAACGACGGTCAGGGCAACGGAAAGAGTAATGATACGAGTCAATTTTTGCATTTGAGCCTGTTCTTCACTATCGTGGTTTCGGTCGATGATACCCGACCTAACCTGTTACTGCGAAGAGCAACCATGGCCGATCAGAACCATGAACTACGCAAAGCCGGGCTGAAAGTGACCCTGCCGCGCGTCAAGATCCTGCAGATTCTCGAAAATGCTTCGGGCCAACACCACCTTAGCGCAGAAGAAGTGTATAAAACACTGATTGATGCGGGCGAGGATGTTGGTCTGGCGACCGTCTACCGCGTGCTGACTCAGTTCGAGTCGGCAGGCCTTGTGATTCGTCACAATTTCGACGGTGGCCATGCGGTCTTCGAGATGACCCAAGAAGACCACCATGACCACATGGTGTGTCTGGAAAGCGGTGAAATCATCGAGTTCGTCGATGACATCATCGAGCGTCGCCAGCAAGAGATCGCCGAAGAGCACGGCTACGAGCTAGTGGACCACGCTCTGGTGCTGTACGTACGCCCCCGTGGGTCGGACGTCACGCGCCAGGACAGTGGCCCCACGAACCGCAAGTAGTCCGCTGCCACATGAAAACGCCCTTGGGGTGCCAGAGCAGTTCATCTGGCGCCTCAGGGGCGTTTTTGTAGGTCGCGTGATGGCCGAGCGCTGCCTTCGCCCGGCGAAGGGCAAAGGCGTGGCATGAGCTTGGTTGAGTTTGGTTGAGCTTAGTGAGGAGGGCGCTGGCTGGCGTGCAGCATCTCACGGGCATGGGCCAGGGTCTGGTCGGAAAGCGTAACCCCGCCCAGCATGCGGGCCAGCTCGCTGATGCGGCCTCGCTCGTCCAGCAGTGCCATATGGGTCAAGGTGGTATCGCGTTTGGCGCGTTTTTCGATGTGCAGATGCTGATGCGCCTGGGCGGCCACCTGCGGCAGGTGGGTCACGGTCATCACCTGGCCGTTTTCGCCCAGCTTGCGCAGCAGCTGGCCGACGATTTCGGCCGTCGCACCGGAAATACCCACGTCCACTTCATCGAAGACCAGGCTGGGAATGGTGGAGTGCGAGGCCGCCACGACCTGAATGGCCAAACTGATACGCGACAGTTCACCGCCGGATGCCACTTTCGCCAGCGGGCGCGCAGGCTGGCCAGGGTTGGCACTGATCAGAAACTGTACGTGATCCAGCCCTTCTGGGGTGGGTGTGTCGCGAGGGGTAACGTCGACATCGAAGCGCGCCTTGCCCATGGCCAGAAAGGCCAGCTGCTGCTGGACTTCCTTGCCTAGCCGCACCGCTGCCTTTTGGCGAGCGTCACTGAGCAGCTTGGCATTGCTGCGGTAGCGCTCGCGGTAGTCGGCCACCTGGCTGCTCAGGGCCTCCAGGTCATCATCGCTGGCTTCCAGCTGGGCCACTTCCTGGCGTAGCTGGGCATGCAGAGCGCAGATTTCCTCCGGGGCGACATGGTGCTTGCGCGCAATGCGGTGCACGTCACCCATGCGCTCCTCGACCCAGGCCAGGCGCTCGGGATCCAGTTCGGTGGTGCTGGCCAGACGCTGAAGCTCGCTGGCGGCTTCTTCTACCTGAATGCGCGCATCGCTGAGCATGGCCAGGGTGTTGGCCAGCGTACCCTTGTCGCTGCCGGGCAGGGCGCTCAAGTGCGCGTAGGCCTGGTTCAGCAACGACAGCGCACCGCCATCATCGCTTTCACAGCAGTCGGCGGCAAACTGGGTTTCTCGCAGGGTCTCTTCCGCGTGGGCCAGCGTGTGCTGCTCTTCTTCCAGGGTTTGCAGTTCGCCTTCGGCGAGGCCCAGCTGGTCGAGCTCTTCCACCTGATAGCGCAGCAGCTGGCGCTTGGCCTCTACCTCGCTGCCCTCTTCACTGAGCTTTTTCAACCGACGACGGGCATTGCGCCATTCACGGTAAGTCTCGGCCAGCTGCTGGCTGCGCTCGCGAAGCCCGGCGTAGTCATCCAGCAGCGCCAGGTGGGTTTCTTCGCGCATGAGCGCCTGGTGGGCGTGCTGGCCATGAATTTGAATCAGCTGTTCGCCCAGCGATTTCAGGTCGGCAATGGTGGCCGGGTGGCCGTTGATCCATGCTTTGGAGCGCCCGCTGGCGGTAACGACGCGGCGTAACAGGCACTCGTCGGTAGGCAGTTCCCGGGCCTGCAGCCACTCGATGGCGGCGGGCAGGTGTTGAATGTCGAAGCGGGCGGAAAGGTCGGTGCGCTCGCAGCCGTGGCGCACGCTGCCTGCGTCGGCGCGCTCGCCCAGGCAGAGTCCCAGTGCGCCCAGCAGTATGGATTTACCCGCCCCGGTTTCCCCCGTGATGGCGGTCATGCCACGGCTGAGGTCGAGTTCAAGGCGGTCAACAATCGCGTAATCCTGGATCGCTAGCTGTGTCAGCATGAGGCCTCCTGAGGCGGTGCATCCCGAGTGCTGGATACTTATCCAATAATTGTTGTTTTATACAGTAGTCGATAACTCACTTCAATGCCCCTCTTGAGATGGCTTCGATGGCCCCCATATAGCTTTTATCCGTGGTCTAAATCCCGCGAATCAACTCAGGTGGCCGCCAACGGCACCGCTACGTATTTCAGGAGCAAGGCATGGCTAAAGAACCGCAAACCCCGTTGGATGAAGAGCTGGCGCGTCAGGAGCAGGAAGCCGAAGTCACGGAGCCAACGGCAGAAGAGCGCCTGGTAGAAGGTGAGCTGGAAGGGCTGATCGACGACGAGCCGGTGGTGGACGCAGACATAGGTAACCCTGAAGCCGACGTGCTGGCCGCCCAGGTAGAAGAGCTGGAGCAGAGCCTGGCTCAGGCCAAGGACCAGGCCCTGCGCGCTGCCGCTGAAGCGCAGAACGTGCGCCGTCGCGCCGAGCAAGAGGCCGAGAAGGCGCGCAAGTTTGCGCTGGAGAAGTTCGTCAAGGAGCTGCTGCCCGTGGTGGACAGCCTGGAGAAAGCCCTGGAAAGCATGCAGCAAGACGCTTCCGACGTGCATCGCGAAGGCGTCTCCATGACCCTGAAGATGCAGCTGGACGTGCTGGCCAAGTTTGGCGTCGAAAGCATCGAGCCCCAGGGCGAGCCCTTCGACCCGCAGATGCATGAAGCCATGGCCATGGTGCCCAATCCCGAGCTGGAGCCCAATACGGTAATGGACGTCATGCAGAAGGGCTACTCCCTGAATGGCCGTCTGGTGCGTCCCGCGATGGTGGTGGTCAGCCAGAAAGCCGGTTAATCCGATGACGCATTGCAGAAAAAAGCCCTTGAAATGCGCCAGCCGGCCCCCAAATAAAGGGCAACCCGCGAGAATGCTCGCAAACGCCTTAAACAGTTTTGACGGCGTAAACCACTAGTTTTTTGTTTCAACCGAATTCGAGGTTTTTGCTATGGGACGCATTATTGGTATCGACCTGGGCACCACAAACTCTTGTGTTGCCGTGCTCGATGGTGACAGCGCTAAAGTCATTGAAAACGCCGAAGGCGGTCGTACCACGCCTTCCATCATTGCCTACACCGATGACGGCGAAACCCTGGTAGGTCAGGCGGCCAAGCGTCAGGCCGTGACCAACCCGGAAAACACCCTTTACGCCATCAAGCGTCTGATCGGTCGTCGTTTCAAGGACGACGTCGTTCAAAAAGACATCAAGATGGTGCCGTACAAGATTGCCGAAGCCGACAACGGTGACGCGTGGGTAGAAGTCAAAGGCAAGAAGATGGCTCCCCCGCAGGTCAGCGCCGAAGTGCTGAAGAAGATGAAGAAGACCGCCGAAGACTACCTCGGCGAGCCGGTGACCGAAGCGGTCATCACCGTACCGGCCTACTTCAACGACAGCCAGCGTCAGGCCACCAAGGATGCGGGCCGTATTGCCGGTCTGGACGTCAAGCGCATCATCAACGAGCCGACTGCCGCAGCGCTTGCCTACGGCATGGACAAGTCGCGTGGTGACAAGACCATCGCGGTCTACGACCTGGGCGGCGGTACCTTCGATATCTCCATCATCGAAGTCGCCGATGTCGATGGTGAAACCCAGTTCGAAGTACTGGCCACCAACGGTGACACCTTCCTGGGCGGTGAAGATTTCGACCTGGCGCTGATCAACTACCTGGTCGACCAGTTTAAAACCGACAGCGGCATTGATCTGTCGGGCGACAACCTGGCCATGCAGCGCCTGAAGGAAGCCGCCGAGAAAGCCAAGATCGAGCTTTCCAGCGCTCAGCAGACCGACGTCAACCTGCCGTACATCACGGCAGACAACACAGGCCCGAAACACCTGAACGTCAAGGTGACTCGTGCCAAGCTGGAGTCTCTGGTAGAAGACCTGGTGCAGCGCTCTCTCGAGCCGTGCAAAACGGCGCTGAAAGATGCTGGCCTGTCCGCGTCTGAAATCGACGAAGTGATTCTGGTCGGTGGCCAGACCCGCATGCCGATGGTTCAGAAGAAAGCGGCAGACTTCTTCGGTAAAGAAGCCCGTAAAGACGTCAACCCCGATGAAGCCGTCGCCGTAGGCGCCGCGATTCAGGGTGGCGTACTGGGCGGCGACGTCAAAGACGTACTGCTGCTGGACGTCACGCCGTTGACCCTGGGTATCGAAACCATGGGTGGCGTCATGACGCCGCTGATCGACAAGAACACCACCATCCCCACCAAGAAGACTCAAACCTTCTCGACGGCGGATGACAACCAGACGGCGGTGACCATTCACGTCGTGCAGGGCGAGCGTAAGCAAGTGTCGCAGAACAAGTCGCTGGGTCGTTTCGATCTCTCCGACATTCCGCCGGCACCGCGTGGCGTACCGCAAATCGAAGTGGCCTTCGATCTGGATGCCAACGGTATCCTGAACGTATCGGCCAAGGACAAGGCGACGGGCAAAGAGCAGTCCATCGTGATCAAGGCGTCCAGCGGCCTGACGGACGAAGAGATCGAGCAGATGGTTCGCGACGCCGAAGCCCACGCCGACGAAGACAAGAAGTTCGAAGCGCTGGTGCAACTGCGCAACCAGGCGGACGGCATGATTCACGCCACCCGCAAGACCGTGCAGGAAGCAGGTGACAAGGCCACCGATGACGAGAAACAAGCCATCGAGACGGCCATCGCCGAACTGGAAGAAGCGGTCAAGACCGATGACCAGGACAACATCCAGAAGAAACTGGATGCGCTGACCGAAGCCTCCGGCCAGCTGGCGCAGAAGATGTACGCCGAGCAGGCAGACGCTGCCCAGCAGGCAGGCGCAGAAGGCGCGGAAAGCACCAACGCCAAGCAGGACGACGACGTGGTTGACGCCGAGTACGAAGAAGTCAACGACGAGCAGAAGAAGCAGTAACCCACCTCTTTCTGCCAAGGAAAGCGGTGACGCGGGAGGCAACTCCCGCGTTGCTGTTTCCGCGGCCGAGACGCCAATAGTGCGTAGCTAACCAGGAGGCGTAGGACCCATGTCCAAGCGCGATTATTACGAAGTCCTGGGTGTCGAAAAAGGGGCCGATCAGAAAGAGATCAAAAAGGCCTATCGCCGTCTGGCGCAAAAATTCCACCCTGATCGAAACCCGGACGATAACACCGCAGCGGAAAAATTCCGTGAGGTGTCTGAAGCCTACGAAGTCTTGAGCGACGGCGAAAAGCGCGCCGCCTATGACCAGTTTGGTCATGCCGGTGTGGATGGCCAGGGCGGTGGCTTTGGTGGCGGCGGCTTCGGCGGTGGAGCCGGTGATTTTGGCGACATTTTTGGCGATGTGTTCGGCGACATCTTCGGGGGTGGCGGTGGCCGTCGGCGGGGCCCCAATGCGCCCGCGCGAGGGTCCGACCTGCGCTACAACCTGGAGCTGGACCTCGAAAGCGCCGTGGCCGGTACCACGGTGGATATTCGCGTTCCGCGCCATATCGAATGTGACCGCTGTGACGGTGGCGGTGCCGAGCCAGGCTCCTCCAAGGAAACCTGCCCCACGTGCCACGGCCATGGCCAGGTACGCATGCAGCAGGGCTTCTTTGCGGTTCAGCAGACCTGCCCCACGTGCCATGGCAGCGGCCAGCACATCAAAGTGCCGTGCCACAAATGTAATGGCGAAGGGCGTGTACGCGAAACCCGCACTCTCTCGGTGAAAATTCCGCCGGGTGTCGATACCGGTGATCGCATTCGCCTCAATGGCGAAGGCGAAAGCGGCGTGAATGGCGGTCCAGCGGGCGACCTGTACGTACAGGTGTCCATCAAGCCTCACCATATCTTCCGCCGCGACGGCAAACATCTGCAGTGCGACGTGCCGATCAATTTCGTGGACGCCGCGCTGGGAGGCGAGCTGGAAGTGCCGACGCTGGATGGACGCGTGAAGCTGAAGATCCCGCCGGAAACCCAAACCGGCAAGCTCTTCCGCCTGCGCGGCAAGGGCGTGAAGCCCGTTCGTGGCGGCGCCCCCGGCGACCTGCTGTGCAAGGTGGTGCTGGAAACGCCCGTCAACCTCAACGACGAGCAGAAAGACCTGCTTCGCCAGCTGCAAGAGAGCTTCGATGGCAGCAACAGCCACAGCCACTCACCGAAGAAGACCGGCTTCTTCGACAGCGTGAAGAAGTTCTTCGAAGAGATGAAGCCGTAAAGGTTACGGCCTGACGACCAGGGACGCCCCGGCACGGTAACGTGCCGGGGCGTCCTTGTATCTGCCTCTGGCTTCGGAAGCGTTCGCTCTGGCTCTTTTGCATGCCCTGAACACGCGGTATTTTTATTAGGCAGCTAATGGTGGGTTGGGTCAGAATGGCTCAAGCGAAGATGTTTGCCGCCAGCCTAACGAAAAGGGATGTAGCCGGATGACCACGGAGGCCATGGATCGCCCTGGTTTGGGGATCGTGTTGCGGGTGCTGTCGGGGGTGCTGTTCACCGGCATGCTGGTGTGCATCAAGGCCGTCAGTGATGCGGTGCCCGTGGGACAGTCGGTGTTTTTTCGCTCGCTGTTTGCGTTGCTGCCCATCGTGGTGTTTCTGGTGCTGCGCCATGAGTTTCCGCGCGGGCTGGCGACGCGGCGGCCGTTGGGGCACGCGCTGCGCTCAGGGCTGGGGGCGGCGGCCATGTTCGCTTCGTTTGCCACGGTGGCGCTGCTGCCGGTGGCGGAAACCACGCTGCTGGCGCAATTGACGCCGGTCTTCATGGCGTTGGGGGGCGTGCTGCTGCTGGGGGAGCGCTTTTCGTTCTATCGTGCCGGGGCGTTTGGTCTGGCGCTGTGCGGGGTGGGCGTGCTGGTAGTGCCCCAGTTGCTGGGGAGTAGTGGGCAGGGCTCGCTGTTGGGGTATGGGCTGGGGGCGCTGAGCGCGCTGCTGACGGCGGGGGCTCTGCTCACGGTACGGCGTATTTCCCGCACGGAAACGGCGGCGTCCATCGCGTTCTATTTTATCGTGGTCTCGGCGCTGGCCGGGCTGCTGACTCTGCCGCTGGGGTGGGCGGCGCTGGACGCACGGCAGTTCGGGCTGCTGGTGCTTTCCGGTTTGTTCGGCGGCGCGGCGCATATCGCCATGACGCTGGCGCTGCGTTACGCCGAAGTGTCGCGGCTGGCCCCGTTCGAATACATCGCGCTGGCCTGGCCGGTGCTGGCCGATGCCTGGCTGTTCGGGCTGCCCGTGTCCAGTGGTTTCCTGATGGCCTTGCCCTTTTTGCTGGGCGGCGTGGGGTTGGCCACGCTGGAAGGGCGCCGAGGCGCGAAGCGTCGGCAGCGTTAGGCGGCGGTGCTTGCAGGAAAGCGAACGTATCGTTGCAACAAATTCTCATCGACCACTTGGTGGTTGGCAGGACGGGCTTTAGGCTTGGGAGCTGAGCCGTCATCGAACAGGAGTAGAGCGTATGCCGTTATCTCGCGCCGAGATTGCCACCCCGTCTGGGGCAAGATTGATCAACCGGTTGTGCAAGCACTGGGCCCACAAGCTGGAGGTGGAGCAGGGCGAGCAGCATGCCAGGATCGTGTTTGCCAGCGGCACCTGCCTGATGCACGCGGAGCCCGAGCGCCTGATCGTCTCCATCGAAACCCTCGAAGAAGAGCATCTGGACCAGCTGGAAGGCGTGGTGGAAAGCCATCTGGTGCGCATGGCGAAAGATGAACCGCTGGAGATCGTCTGGGAGAACTGAGCGCCATCCGCCGTGCTTCCGTCAGCACCGCATCCCGTCAGGTGGTCTGCTATAATCGCGGCCACCTTTTTTGTTTCTCGCTGATGCCGAACGGCACACGCACAGGAGTTCCCATGACCCGAATTGCCATTGTGGGCGTAGCTGGCCGTATGGGCCGCACGTTAGTCAACGCCATAGAACAGGATGCCGGTGCCCAACTGGCCGGGGGAATCGTCGAGCCGGGCAGTTCGCTGGCGGGGGCGGATATCGGCGAGCTGGCAGGCGTAGGCAAGCGGGGAGTGGTGGCGGTGGACTCGTTGGCGGCCATTGTGGACGACTTCGACGTGCTGATCGACTTCACGGCGCCCAAGGTGACGCTGGCGAACCTGGCGTTTTGTGCCGAGCACGGCAAGCGCATCGTGATCGGCACGACCGGCATGAACGATGACGAGCTGGCCGAGCTGGACAGCTACCGCGACCGCGTAGCGATGGTATTTGCACCCAACATGAGCGTCGGCGTGAACCTGACCCTGAAACTGCTGGAAACGGCGGCCAAGGCGTTGGGCGACGAAGGCTACGACATCGAAGTGATCGAGTCTCACCACCGCCATAAGGTCGATGCGCCGTCCGGAACGGCCATCAAGATGGGCGAAGTGGTGGCGGAGAGCCTGGGGCGCACCTTGAAGGAGCACGGCGTTTTCGAGCGTGTGGGGCAGTGCGGCCCGCGTACCGATAAAGAGATCGGTTTTGCTACCGTGCGGGCAGGCGATATCGTCGGTGAGCACACGGTGATGTTCGCCACCGAAGGCGAGCGCATCGAAATCACCCACAAGGCGTCCAGCCGCATGACCTTCGCCAAAGGGGCCGTGCGGGCGGCGCGCTGGGTGGCCGCTCAGCCACAAGGCCGCTACGACATGCAGGACGTGCTGGCGCTGAGCTGAGTCGCGGGGCCACGTATTAGACCAAGGTCGGCATAAAACGCTGGCCCTGGTGCGCTAAATGCTGTAACATTCCAAAAATTTTGGCCCAGTGGCTGCAAAAAGCAGCACCATATCGGCAGTCGAACACACGGCTGTCGAGAGAGCACCGCGCTTGTTGCACTGGTCGTCAAGTGGGAAAAGTAGTCAGCGACATGCTGCGCCATGGCCAACACCGTTATGAAGGCCACGGAAAGAGAACAACAAGCGGGATGAAACCGATTTTTTTATTGTCGGCTTCGTCCCGCTTTTTTACGACCCGACGTTTGTACGCAAACGCCGTAACCGGATCGCCGAGCCTGCGCCCACAGGCTCCCACCAGCATGGGAGAACGTGTTTTGAATAACCCCGCATTGAGCAAACCCGCGATATTGGCCCTGGAAGATGGCAGTGTGTTTCATGGAACGGCCATCGGCGCGGAGGGAATCACGAGCGGTGAGGTGGTGTTCAATACAGCCATGACCGGCTATCAGGAAATTCTCACCGACCCCTCTTATACCCGCCAGATCGTCACCCTGACCTACCCGCATATCGGCAATACCGGCATCAATTCCGAAGACATCGAGTCCGCGTCCATTGCGGCGGCGGGCCTGGTGATTCGCGATCTCCCCCTGCTGGCCAGCAGCTTCCGTTCCGAACAGAGCCTTGCCGATTATCTGGTCAGCCAGAACGTGCTGGGCATTGCCGATATCGACACCCGCCGCCTGACGCGCATTCTGCGTGACAAGGGCGCCCAGAACGGGGCGATTCTGGCAGGTGCCGAGGCCGAAGGTGATGATGCCGTCGAGCGTGCGCTGGCGGCGGCGAAGGCGTTTCCGGGCCTGAAGGGCATGGACCTGGCGAAAGAAGTCTCCTGCAAGGAGGCCTATGAGTGGTCGGAAGGCGAGTGGTCCCTGGGCGAAGGTTACGCGGATGCCAGCCAGGGTGAGCGCCCCTACCATGTGGTGGCCTTCGATTACGGCGTGAAATTCAACATCCTGCGCATGCTGGCGGCCCGTGGCTGCCGCTTGACGGTGGTGCCTGCGCAAACCCCTGCGGCAGACGTGCTGGCCATGAACCCGGACGGCGTCTTCCTGGCCAACGGCCCCGGCGACCCCGAGCCCTGCGATTACGCCATCAAGGCGATCCAGGAAGTGCTGGAAACCGACACCCCGGTGTTTGGTATCTGCCTGGGCCACCAGCTGCTGGCGCTGGCCTCTGGCGCGAAAACCGTCAAGATGGGCCACGGCCACCACGGCGCCAACCACCCGGTTCAAGACCTGGACACCGGCACGGTGATGATCACCAGCCAGAACCATGGCTTTGCCGCCGATGAAGCCTCCCTGCCCAGCAACGTGCGCGCCACGCACCGTTCGCTGTTCGACGGCACCTTGCAGGGAATCGAGCGCACCGACCGCCCGGCCTTCAGCTTCCAGGGGCACCCGGAAGCCAGCCCCGGCCCGCGCGATGTAGCGCCGCTGTTCGATCGCTTCATCGCGATGATGCAGGCGCGCCGCTAAGTCAGCCGCGCTGCCGCTCATTGCCCAGTTACGTCGCCTCGATGCTCATCGTCACCACTTTTTGCGGGAACCGTTATGCCTAAGCGTACCGATATCAACAGCATTCTCATCATTGGCGCTGGTCCGATCGTCATCGGCCAGGCCTGCGAATTCGACTACTCCGGCGCCCAGGCTTGTAAAGCGCTGCGCGAGGAGGGCTACCGGGTCATTCTGGTGAACTCCAACCCGGCCACCATCATGACCGACCCGGCCATGGCCGATGCCACCTACATCGAGCCGATCACCTGGCAGGCGGTAGAGAAGATCATCGAAGCCGAGCGCCCGGATGTGATTCTGCCCACCATGGGCGGCCAGACGGCGCTGAACTGCGCGCTGGACCTCGACAAGCACGGCGTGCTGGCCAAGTACGGCGTCGAGATGATCGGTGCCAACGCCGATGCCATCAACAAGGCCGAAGACCGCGACCTGTTCGACAAGGCGATGAAGAACATCGGCCTGGAGTGCCCCAAGGCCAAAGTGGCGCACACCATGGACGAGGCCTGGGAAATTCAGGCGGAGCTGGGCTTTCCGACCATCATTCGTCCTTCCTACACCATGGGCGGCTCCGGCGGCGGCGTGGCGTACAACAAGGAAGAGTTCGAAGAGATCTGTACCCGTGGGTTCGAGCTTTCCAACAACCACGAGCTGCTCATCGACGAGTCGCTGCTGGGCTGGAAAGAGTACGAGATGGAAGTGGTGCGTGACCGCAACGACAACTGCATCATCGTCTGCGCCATCGAAAACTTCGATCCCATGGGCGTACACACCGGCGACTCGATTACCGTCGCGCCTGCCCAGACGCTGACCGATAAAGAGTATCAGATCATGCGTGACGCCTCTCTGGCCGTGCTGCGCGAGATCGGCGTGGAAACCGGGGGTTCGAACGTGCAGTTCGGTATGGACCCGAAAACCGGTCGCATGGTGGTGATCGAGATGAACCCGCGGGTGTCGCGTTCCTCGGCGCTGGCGTCCAAGGCTACCGGTTTCCCGATTGCCAAGATCGCTGCCAAGCTGGCGGTGGGTTACACCCTGGACGAGCTGCAGAACGACATCACCGGCGGCCAGACCCCGGCCTCGTTCGAGCCCTCCATCGATTACGTGGTCACCAAGATTCCGCGTTTCACCTTCGAGAAGTTCCCCCAGGCCAACGACCGCCTGACCACCCAGATGAAGTCGGTGGGCGAGGTGATGGCCATTGGCCGTACCTTCCAGGAGTCGCTGCAGAAAGCGCTGCGCGGCATGGAAACCGGCAACGACGGCCTCGACCCGATCATCACCGAGTTCACCGACGAAGCCATGGCCCAGCTCAAGGGCGAGCTGCAGGCAGCGGGTGCCGAGCGCATCTTCTTCGTCGCCGACGCCATGCGTGCGGGCATGAGCGTGGATGAGATCTTTGCGCTGACCAACATCGACCGCTGGTTCCTGGTGCAAATGGAAGACCTGATTCTCACCGAAGCCGCCGTGTCCAAGCGCGCCCTGGCAGAGTTCTCGGCGCGTGAGCTGTTCCAGCTCAAGCGCAAGGGCTTGTCCGATGCGCGGCTGGCGAAGCTGCTGGGCGTCTCCGAGAAGGAGTTCCGCAAGACGCGTCAGGCAGCAGGGATTCGCCCGGTCTACAAGCGCGTCGACACCTGTGCCGCCGAGTTTGCCTCCGATACCGCCTACATGTACTCCACCTATGAAGAGGAGTGCGAAGCGGACGTGTCGGATCGCCAGAAGATCATGGTGCTGGGCGGTGGCCCGAACCGTATCGGCCAGGGTATCGAGTTCGACTACTGCTGCGTGCACGCCGCCTTCGCCATGCGCGACGACGGCTATGAAACCATCATGGTCAACTGCAACCCGGAAACCGTCTCCACCGACTACGACACCTCCGACCGCCTCTACTTCGAGCCGGTGACGCTGGAAGACGTGCTGGAAATCGCCGACAAGGAGAAGCCGGTGGGCGTCATCGTCCAGTTCGGCGGCCAAACGCCGCTGAAGCTGGCCCGTGAGCTGGAAGCGGCAGGCGTGCCGATCATCGGTACCACGCCGGATGCCATCGACCGCGCCGAAGACCGCGAGCGCTTCCAGGTGATGATCGACAAGCTCGGTCTGAAGCAGCCGCCCAACGCCACGGCCCGCAGCTTCGAAGAAGCCTTCACCAAGGCCGAGAAGATCGGCTACCCGCTGGTCGTGCGTCCCAGCTATGTACTGGGTGGCCGTGCCATGGAGATCGTCTACGACGCCTCCGAGCTCGAAAACTACATGACCAACGCGGTCAAGGTCTCCAACGACTCGCCGGTACTGCTGGATCACTTCCTCAGCGCGGCAGTGGAAGTGGACATCGACGCGGTCTCCGATGGTCAGCAGGTGGTCATCGGCGGCATCATGCAGCACGTCGAGCAGGCAGGCGTTCACTCTGGCGACTCTGCCTGTGCGCTGCCACCCTACTCGCTGCCCGCCGACGTGCAGGACGAGATGCGCGCACAGGTCAAGAAAATGGCCGTGGAGCTGGGCGTGAAAGGCCTGATGAACGTGCAGCTGGCCTGGCAGGATGGCGAGATCTACGTGATCGAGGTCAACCCGCGTGCCTCGCGTACCGTGCCTTTCGTTTCCAAGTGCATCGGCACCTCGCTGGCGCAGGTTGCGGCTCGCTGCATGGCCGGCAAGACCCTGGCGGAGCAGGGCTTCGAGCGTGAGATCGTGCCGCACTTCTATAGCGTCAAGGAAGCCGTTTTCCCGTTCAACAAGTTCCAGGGCGTGGACCCGATCCTCTCGCCGGAAATGAAGTCCACCGGTGAAGTCATGGGCTCGGGCGATACCTTCGCCGAAGCCTTCTTCAAGGCGCAGCTGGGCGCGGGTGAGGCGATTCCGGCGCTGGAAGGCGACCGCAAGGCGTTCCTGTCGGTACGCGAGCCGGACAAGCAGGGGATTATCGAAGTGGCTCGTTCTCTGCTAACATTGGGCTTCACGCTATGTGCAACACGCGGTACCGCTGCGGCCCTCGAAGCCGCCGGGCTGCCCGTGGAGCACGTCAATAAAGTCAATGAAGGCCGTCCCCATATCGTCGATCTGCTGAAGAACGACGAAATCGCCTACATCGTGAATACCACCGAAGGTCGTCAGGCAATCAACGACTCTTCGATCATTCGCCGTACTGCTCTCGCGCGCAAGGTGCCCTATGCGACTACCTTGGCGGGCGCTAATGCTGTTTGCATGGCGCTGGAGTACGGTAGGGAGATTACGGTGCGGCGCCTTCAGGATCTGCACGCAGGAGCAACGCAATGAACAAGGTCCCGATGACGGTTGCGGGAGAGAAGAGCCTTCGCGATGAGCTCAACCATCTGAAGAGCGAAGCTCGCCCTCAGGTGATTGCCGCCATCGCCGAAGCGCGTGAGCACGGCGATCTCAAGGAGAACGCCGAGTACCACGCTGCGCGCGAACAGCAAGGCTTCATCGAAGGCCGTATTCAGGAAATCGAGAGCAAACTCTCCGGTGCCCAGGTGATCGACGTCACCAAGCTGCCGAAAACCGGCAAGGTGATCTTTGGCGTCACCGTGTCACTGCTGAACCTGGACAGCGACGCCAGCGTGACGTACCGCATCGTGGGTGAAGACGAGGCGGACATCAAGGCCGGGCGCATTTCCGTGACATCGCCCATTGCCCGCGCGCTGATCGGCAAGGAAGAGGGCGACGTGGTGGTGGTGAAAACCCCCGGTGGCGACGTGGAGTACGAAATCGAGAGTGTCGAGCACCTCTGATCACGTTCCGCTAGCGCCATGAAAAAGGCCCGGTGCAGTTTCCTGCACCGGGCCTTTTCGTCTGGCGCTGTTTGATGATGGGCGCCAGATACGCTCAGCCAAACGGTCCTGCGTCAGTGCCGCCCGTGGTGGTTCTCGAAGCGGGTCACGTTGGATAGCTTGGGGTTGGCCTTGGGGTTGCGACGGTACAGCAGCGCCATCTTGCCGATGGTTTGCACCAGCTCGGCCTTGCTGTCAGCCAGCAGCTCGTTGATCATCGCGGCGCGATCATCCCGCTCGGGCAGGGCGAGCTTCACTTTGATCAGCTCGTGGTCGTTGAGCGCGCGGCTGAGTTCTGCGAGCAGGTTTTCGGAGACGCCGTTCTCAGAAACGGTGACCACGGGGTTCAAATGGTGGCCAATGCTACGAAATGCTTTCTTTTGTGCCTGTGACAAGCTCATGGTATCTTGCGGTATCCCGGTTAGCGCTTAACGTTCCATCTTACGGTGAAATGCCGTCAAGTGAAAGCAATCCCGTCAATGCGCCCATCTCTTATTCCAGCGTCAGATGCCCCTATGCAGCAAAAGCCTCCAAGCCGTAAACATTCAGTGAGCAAAACCAGCAACAATTGGAAGAAAGAACATTTCGACGACCAGTACGTGAAACAGAGCTGGCAGGATGGCTATCGTTCCCGGGCAAGCTACAAGCTGCTGGAGCTGGATGAGAAAGACAAGCTGTTTCGCAATGGCATGACGGTGATCGACCTGGGCGCAGCGCCTGGCGGGTGGAGTCAGATCGCCGCCGAAAAAGTCGGCCCGGAAGGTGTCGTGATCGCCTCCGACATTCTGGAGATGGACGCCCTGGCAGGGGTCGACTTCATTCAGGGCGACTTCACCGAAGAACGTGTACTCAATGCGATTCTCGAGCGGTTGGGAAATCGGCCGGTAGACCTTGTTATGTCCGACATGGCCCCCAATATGAGTGGTATGGCCGCTATCGACCAGCCACAGGCCATGTACCTTGTCGAGCTTGCTCTGGAGCTGGCGCGTGAAACGCTCTCGCCCAAGGGGCGTTTTCTGGTCAAAGTGTTTCAGGGGGAGGGCTTCGACACCTATTTGAAGGAGCTGCGCGGCAGCTTTCAGCGCGTCGTGACCCGCAAGCCGGATGCTTCGCGGGCCCGTTCACGAGAAGTCTATTTTCTGGCCGAAGGCTTTCGCGGTTAGCAAGTGACCGCGTGCATGGCCACGATAGCGACGATTTATCACCACGATTGCCAGACAGGCAGGCGTAAGGTGTGTCACATTATGCACATTGGACGAGCGTGACACAGATGGCCCAGGGCGTTATGCGCTTTGGCAATGGTTGAACGTTAAACTCTAGTGTAAGGTCTGAGTACTAACGGTTAACTGACGGATTCTTGTAATGAGGGTAGCCCCTTGAACGATATGGCGAAGAACCTGATTCTGTGGTTGGTCATCGCGGCCGTTCTGCTGACAGTGTTCAACAATTTCAGTACGGAAAGCGCGCCGCAAAGCACCAACTACTCCCAGTTTGTGCAGCAGGTGCAAAATCAGCAGATCCGCAGCGTCACCATCGATGGCTATACCATCACTGGTGAGCGGACCGATGGTTCGCAGTTCCAGACCATCCGCCCTGCCGCAGAAGATCCCAAGCTGATCGACGACCTGCTGAGCAACAATGTCACGGTGGTCGGCAAGGCGCCGGAGCAGCAAAGCATCTGGACGCGGCTGCTGATTGCCAGTTTCCCGATCCTGCTGATCCTGGCGATCTTCATGTTCTTCATGCGCCAGATGCAAGGCGGTGCCGGTGGCGGCAAGGGTGGCCCGATGAGCTTCGGCAAGTCGAAGGCCAAGCTGCTCTCGCAAGACCAGATCAAGACCACCTTTGCTGACGTGGCGGGCTGTGACGAGGCCAAGGAAGAGGTGGAAGAGCTGGTCGACTTCCTGCGCGACCCCACCAAATTCCAGCGCTTGGGTGGCACCATTCCCCGTGGCGTGCTGATGGTCGGCCCTCCCGGTACCGGTAAGACGCTGCTGGCCAAGTCCATTGCCGGTGAGGCCAAGGTGCCGTTCTTCTCCATCTCGGGTTCCGACTTCGTCGAGATGTTCGTGGGCGTGGGTGCGTCCCGCGTGCGTGACATGTTCGAGCAGGCCAAGAAGCAGGCGCCCTGCATCATCTTCATCGACGAAATCGATGCCGTGGGGCGCTCGCGTGGCACCGGCATGGGCGGCGGTAACGATGAACGCGAGCAGACGCTGAACCAGCTGCTGGTCGAGATGGACGGCTTCGAGGCCAACGAAGGCATCATCGTGATTGCAGCCACCAACCGTCCGGACGTACTCGACCCCGCGCTGCTGCGCCCGGGCCGCTTCGACCGTCAGGTAACCGTGGGCTTGCCGGATATCCGTGGTCGTGAGCATATTCTGGGCGTGCACCTGCGCAAGGTGCCGCTGGCCGATGACGTGAAGCCGCAGCTGATTGCCCGTGGTACGCCTGGCTTCTCCGGTGCCGACCTGGCCAACCTGGTGAACGAGGCGGCCCTGTTTGCGGCGCGTCGTAACAAGCGCTTGGTGGGCATGGAAGAGCTTGAGCTGGCCAAGGACAAGATCATGATGGGCGCCGAGCGCAAATCCATGGTCATGACCGATAAGGAAAAGCTCAATACCGCTTACCACGAAGCAGGTCACGCGATCATTGGTCTGGTCATGCCCGAGCACGACCCGGTCTACAAGGTCACGATTATTCCCCGTGGCCGCGCCCTGGGTGTGACGATGTTCCTGCCGGAAGAGGATCGTTACAGCCTGTCGCGCCAGCAGATCATCAGCCAGCTCTGCTCACTGTTCGGTGGTCGTATTGCCGAAGAGATGACGCTGGGGCCCAACGGTGTCACCACCGGTGCCTCCAACGACATCAAGCGCGCCACGGAGCTGGCCCATAACATGGTGGCCAAGTGGGGCCTATCCGATGAAATGGGACCGCTCATGTACGACGAGGACGAGTCTCACCAGTTCCTCGGTGGCCCGGGTCAGGGGGGCGGCAAGCTGAGGTCCGGCGAAACCACCACGCGCCTCGATAAGGAAGTGCGCAAGATCATCGACGAGTGCTACGAGCAGGCGCGCCAGATTTTGCATGACAACCGCGACAAGCTGGATGCCATGGCCGAAGCGCTGATGAAGTACGAGACCATCGATGCGCATCAGCTGAAAGACATCATGGAAGGGCGTGATCCTCGCCCGCCGGAAGGCTGGGGTGACGGCGACTCGTCGGGTGGCGGCTCTCCGGTAGGTGGCGACAAGCCGGAAGCGAAACCAGAAGAGCCTGAAGCCCCCTCGGAAGGCGATAGCGAAGAAGACGATGACGAGCCGCGTCGTCGCCCTTCGGACCCGTTGGGTGGTTCGGCAGGCTCGTGAGCCTGGCCATCACGCCAACCAGCAAAGGCGCCCCAGCGGGGCGCCTTTTTGTTATCCTGTGGCCAATGACAGTGAATTTTTTTGATTTCAGGCGGCAAGATGAACCCGATCGTTGACCCTATCTCGGCTCCGCACGTCCCGGAAGATGCCTTTCACCTGCGCTGTGGGCGCCATTCGCTCGATCTCTCGTTTCCCCGGGTGATGGGCATATTGAACGTCACCCCGGACTCGTTTTCCGACGGTGGCCAGCATGTGGCCCTCGATGACGCGCTGCGCCATGCCGAGCGCATGCTGGCAGAAGGAGCGGCGATGATCGATGTAGGGGGAGAGTCGACCCGCCCGGGTGCCACGCCGGTGTCCGAGCAGCAGGAGCTGGATCGGGTGGCCCCGGTGGTGGAGGCGCTGGTGCGTGAGCTGGATGCGCTGGTGTCGGTGGACACCAGCAGCGCTCTGGTCATGCGTGAGGTGAGCGCGCTGGGAGCGGGCATGATCAACGATGTGCGCGCTCTGGAGCGTGATGGCGCGCTGGCTGCGGCAGCCAGCAGTGGCCTACCGGTATGCCTGATGCATCGTCAGGGTGAGCCACGGGATATGCAGCACTCGCCTGGCTACGATGTGCCGGTGGAGCAGGCCGTGGCGGCCTATCTGGCGGAGCGGATCGCTGCCTGCGAAGCAGTGGGGCTGCGTCGTCATCGGCTGCTGCTGGACCCCGGTTTTGGCTTTGGCAAAACCGTCGAGCATAACCTGCAGCTGCTGAAGCACATGGCCTCGCTGAACGAGTTGGGCCTGCCGCTGCTGGTGGGTATGTCGCGCAAGAGTATGATCGGTAAGGTGCTGGGCCGCCCTGTGGAAGAGCGCCTGGCAGGAGGGCTGGCGCTAGCCGCCATGGCGGTGGAGCGCGGAGCCAAGGTGATTCGGGTGCATGACGTTGGGCCCACGGTGGATGCCGTGAATATGGCCTGGGCCGTACTGCAAGAAGGCTGTGAGCCGCTCGTGAAGAAGGAGCTGTAACATGACGCGTCGTTATTTTGGCACCGACGGAATTCGTGGCACGGTAGGGCAAGCGCCCATTACGGCCGATTTCATGCTCAAGCTGGGCTGGGCCGCCGGGCAGGTGTTGCGTCGCGAAAAAGGCCGCACCCGGGTGTTGATCGGTAAGGATACGCGTATTTCCGGCTATATGTTCGAGTCGGCGCTGGAGGCGGGGCTGTCTGCTGCTGGGGTGGACGTGGCGCTGTTGGGGCCGATGCCCACGCCGGGTATTGCCTACCTGACGCGGACCTTTCGCGCGGATGCCGGGATCGTCATTTCGGCCTCGCATAATCCCTTCGATGACAACGGCATCAAGTTTTTCTCTGCCGAAGGCAAGAAGTTGCCCGATGAGATCGAAGACCGTATCGAAGCCATGCTGGAAGCGCCGCTGACCACGGCCGAGGCCGCGCAGCTGGGCAAGGCGACGCGTATCGACGATGCGGCGGGCCGCTATATCGAGTTCTGTAAATCCACGCTGCCGGACAGGCTGAGCCTGCATGGCCTGAAAGTGGTGCTGGATTGCGCTCATGGGGCCACTTACCATATCGCCCCCAGCGTATTCCGCGAGCTGGGGGCCGATGTCAGCGTGATTGGGGCGTCTCCCGACGGATTGAATATCAACCAACAGGTGGGGTCCACCCATCCCGCTGCGCTACGTGCCGCGGTCATTCAGCAAGGGGCCGATCTGGGCGTCGCCTTCGATGGCGACGGCGACCGTGTGCTGCTGGTGGATGCCGATGGCCGAGAAGTGGATGGCGATGACATTCTCTATCTGATCGCCCGTGACCGTTTCGAGCGTGGCCTGCTGGACGGTGGTGTGGTGGGCACCCTGATGAGCAATTTTGGGCTGGCCATGGCGCTGGAGCGGCTGGGTATTCCTTTCCAGCGTGCCAAGGTGGGCGACCGCTTCGTCATGGAGATGATGGCTGCCAACGGCTGGGAGCTGGGGGGCGAGGCTTCGGGGCATATCGTGTGTGGCCATGTGCAGAGCACCGGCGACGGCATCGTGTCCGCGCTGCAGGTGCTGGCCTTGATGGTTCGCGAGCAGAAACCGCTTCCAACCCTGCTCAAGGGGCTCGAAAAAGTCCCCCAGTCGCTGGTCAACGTGCGGCTACCGGCCGGCTCCGATGCTCGCCAGGTGATGGCAGCTCCACCCTTGCAGGAAGCCGTGGCGGCGCTGGAAACCGAGTTGGGCGACCAGGGGCGCGTGCTGCTGCGCGCCTCGGGGACGGAGCCACTGATTCGGGTCATGGTAGAAGGCCGTGCCCATCTGGATGTCGACCGCTTGGCCAATCGGCTGGCTCAGGAGGTCCAGGCGCTGCTCGGTGACGACGCCAGCAAATAACGCAGGACGCGTCACAGCGGTTGTCTTGACAAGGCGGCTCCTATACCATTTCGCTCCACCTGGATTGAGGATTACCCATGCGCACGCCCTTGATTGCCGGTAACTGGAAAATGAACGGTTCGGCGGCATTGATCGAGTCGTTTGGTAAAACGTTTGCTTCCGCCACGCTACCGGAAGGTGTCGAGGTGGTGATTATTCCGCCCTTTCCTTACCTGGACATGGCGCGTCAGGCCTTTGGTGATACGCCGCTGAAGCTGGGGGCGCAAACGCTCAATCCTCAGCACGCCGGGGCGCATACCGGTGAAGTCAGTGGCCGCATGCTCAAGGAGTTTGGCGTTGGCTACGTGCTGGTGGGCCACTCCGAGCGCCGTCAGCTCTACCGTGAAAGCGACGAGCAGGTATTCAATCGCCTGGTGGCCGCTCTGGATGTCGGCTTGACGCCGATTCTATGTGTTGGTGAATCCCTTGAAGAGCGCGACGCTGGTCAGACCATGGATGTCGTGCTGCGCCAGGTGGGCTATGCCATGGCGCGACTGGAACCAGAGCAGCGTCGTCAGGTGGTGATTGCCTACGAGCCTGTTTGGGCTATTGGCACCGGGCGCACGGCCTCGCCGGAGCAGGCTCAGGAAGTCATGGCAGGTATTCGTGCCTACCAGGCAGGATTCGATGCGTCGCTGGCCGAGCAGTTGAAACTGCTTTACGGCGGCAGCATGAATGCAAGTAATGCGGCAGAGCTGCTTGCTCAGCCGGATATCGACGGCGGTTTGGTGGGCGGTGCCTCGCTTAAAACCGACGATTTCTACGCCATTTGTCAGTCAGCAGGATAACGCCATGCAAGTTGCAATTCTTATGGTTCATGTGGTGATTGCGGTCGCCCTGGTAGTACTCATCCTGCTTCAGCAGGGTAAAGGCGCTGAAGCGGGGGCTGCCTTCGGTGGTGGCGCATCGCAAACAGTGTTTGGCTCACGGGGTAGCGGTAACTTCCTTTCTCGCACCACGGGTGTGCTGGCAGCCGGTTTCTTCGTCACCTCCATGGCGCTGGCATACTTTGCCACCCAGGCGGGCCAGACACCGGAAGCGGGGATTCCCGACGCACGCCTGATCGAGCAGCAGCGCAGTATTCCTACGCTTGACGACAGCCCTGCAAGTATGGATAATACCGCGCCAGTGCTCGAGGAAAGCGTAGAGTAATCAGCCGCCTTTTCTTTAGCCTCCCCTGATGCCGAAGTGGTGGAATTGGTAGACACGCTATCTTGAGGGGGTAGTGACCGTATGGTCGTGCGGGTTCAAGTCCCGCCTTCGGCACCATCTGATTCGCTGGTTTGCCAGCTTCCCAGAATATCAGGATTGGCACCTGAGACGAAAACAGCACTTGACGTCAGTAGTTTAAGTGTCTATTATCGTCGACCTAGATTGATGCGGGGTGGAGCAGTCTGGTAGCTCGTCGGGCTCATAACCCGAAGGTCATCGGTTCAAATCCGGTCCCCGCTACCATTTATTTAGCAGCTTGTAGTGCCGTGAAGCAGTTCGCAATGTGCTTCGAGGCAGCGGAAAAGTCGCAGCATGTTGCTAAAATGGTATTACAGGTTTCTTTCGAAAAGCCCCTTCCTGTGAAGGGGCTTTTTGTTAGTAGCTTTTTTGCGAGCCAAGAGTGTCTCACGCGCGGACGTTGTTCAGTAGCCAGAGACACATTCCCAGGTAATGCCAATCAGCCTCCTGGCTTTTATCAAGACTCCTGGCCAGGTGCCTGATGCAACGGCTATAGGAGCTTTGTCTGTGGCCACAAAACACGCTGCGCTTCATGCGCTTATCGAACCCATCGTTGCCGCCATGGGCTTCGAGCTTTGGGGCATCGAGCATGTTTCCCAGGGCAAGCATTCGCGGCTGGTCATTTATATCGAGCGCGAGAGCGGTGTCAGCGTGGAAGATTGCGCCGACATCAGCCGTCAAGTCAGTGCCGTGATGGATGTGGAAGATCCGATTCCCGGCGAGTACCGCCTGGAAGTCTCGTCACCCGGTATGGCACGCCCCCTTTACTCTCTGGACCACTTCACCCGTTACCAGGGCCATCAGGTGGCGCTGAAGCTACGTCTCGCTTTCGATGGTCGGCGCAAGTTCCAGGGGCTGCTGGCTGGGGTCGAGGGGGATGAAGTGCTGCTGCAAATGGAAGGTGAGGAGTACTGCTTTCCCATTGAAAGCATTGACGCTGCGCACGTTGTCCCGCAGTTCGAAGAATAACGGGTGGCGGCTTCCGGTAGATGCCGGGTCGGCGCACAAAAGGACAGGTTTTCTGGCGAGGCATACGCATGAGTAAAGAAATCTTAATGGTCGTGGACGCGATCTCCAACGAAAAAGGCGTCCCCCGTGATGTAATTTTCGAAGCGGTAGAAGCCGCGCTGGCCAGCGCGTCGCGCAAGCGTTTCGAGCAGGAAGAAGCCAATGTGCGGGTGCGTATCGACCGTAAAACCGGCGACTACGACACCTTCCGCTACTGGACCGTCGTGGAAGACGATGAGTTCGAGACGCCCGACTACGAAATCAAGCAGAGCATCGCCGAGCAGCGGGATCCGCCGCTGGCGTTGGGCGATGTGGTCGAGCAGAAGATCGAAAACGCCATGTTTGGCCGCATTGCGGCACAAACTGCCAAGCAGGTCATCGTCCAAAAGGTGCGCGAAGCCGAGCGTGCCGAGGTCGTGCGTCAATACGCAGACCGTGAAGGCGAGCTGGTGGCCGGTATCGTCAAGAAAACCACCCGTGATGGCCTGATCATCGACCTGGGCGAGAACGCCGAAGCGTTCCTGCCGCGCAACGAGATGATTCACGGCGAGCGCTACCGCATGAACGAGCGAGTGCGTGCGCTGCTGGTCAAGGTGGACCCGGATGCCCGTGGTGCCCAGCTGCAGCTGTCGCGTACCTGCCCGGAGTTCATCATCGAGCTGTTCAAGATCGAGGTGCCGGAAATCGCCGAGCAGCTGATCGAAATCAAAGGGGCGGCTCGCGACCCCGGCTCTCGGGCCAAGATCGCGGTAAAAACCAACGACCGCCGTATCGACCCGGTGGGCGCTTGTGTGGGTATGCGTGGTTCGCGGGTGCAGGCGGTCTCTTCCGAACTGCAGAACGAGCGCGTCGATATCGTGCTGTGGGATGACAACCCGGCGCAACTGGTCATCAATGCCATGGCGCCTGCCGATGTGGCGTCTATTCTGGTGGACGAAGACGCCCATGCGATGGACGTGGCGGTCGCCCAGGACAACCTGGCCCAGGCCATTGGTCGCAGCGGCCAGAACGTGCGCCTGGCGTCCGAGTTGACCGGCTGGCGTATCAACGTCATGACCGAAGACGAGGCGGAATCCAAGCGCGAGCAGGAGATCGATAGCCTGGTGGACACGTTCGTTCAGCACCTGGAAGTGGACGAAGACGTTGCCCGCCTGCTGGTTGAAGAAGGGTTCACCACCCTGGAAGAAGTTGCCTACGTGCCGCTGGAAGAGATGCTCGAAATCGAAGAGTTCGATGAAGAGCTGGTGGAAGAGCTGCGTGCACGCGCAAAAGACGAGCTGCTGACGATGGCGATTGCCTCGGAAGAAGCGCTGGACGGTGCCCAACCAGCGGATGACCTGCTGGAAATGGACGGTATGGAGCGCCACCTGGCCTTCATTCTCGCCAGCCGCGGCATTGTCACAATGGAAGATCTCGCCGAGCAGTCTGTCGACGATCTGGTCGATATCGAGGAGTTGGACGAAGCGCGCGCAGCGGCACTGATCATGACTGCCCGTGCGCCCTGGTTCGAAACCGACGACACATCGGATTCGAACACACAGTAAACAGGTCACGGGCTGAGGAGGGTCACTATGTCGGATATGACAGTTAAAGATTTTGCAGTGAAGGTGGGCCGCGATGTGCCCCGCCTATTGGAACAGATGAAAGAAGCCGGTTTGCAGCACGCCTCGGAAAGCGACGCCGTGTCTGAAGAAGACAAGCAGACGCTGCTGAGCTTTCTGAAGAAGAGCCACGGCGGCAGCGACAACGAGCCGAGCAAGAACCGCATCACCCTGACGCGTAAAACCCGTAGCCGCATCAAGACCGGCGAGCGCGGTAAAACCATCGAAGTTCAGGTGCGCAAGAAGAAGACCTACGTCAAGCGTGAAGAAGAGAAGCCCAAGGCCGCCGAGCCCCAGCACTCTGGCCCGCGCCAGCTGGTAGGCGACATGGCCGAAGCGGAAGCCGAGCGCAAGGCGCAGGAAGCCCAGGCGGCGGCAGAGAAAGCCGTTGCCGCAAAAGCCAAGGCGGCTGAAGACGCAGCGCGCAAAGCAGCGGATGAGCAAGCCAAGGCCAAGGCGGCAGAAGTGCCGGACATCGCCGTGCCTGACCTGGAAATCGACGATGCACCGACGGGTGAAGACCTGCCGCCTGCACCGCCGAAGGAAGGTCGTACCGACCGTCGCACGGCACCGCCCAAGAAAACCGCTGCCAAGAAAAAAGGCCGCGACGATGACGACGATCGCGGTGATCGCGAAGAGCGCAAGCGTGGCGGTGGCGGCAAGAAGGTCAAGCGTGCCGAGCGCCGTGGTGGTCGTCGTGGCGGCGCCAGCCAGAGCGGCAACGGCAAGCACGGCTTCCAGAAGCCGACTCAGCCGATCGTGCGTGAAGTCTCGATCCCTGAATCGATCAGCGTTGCCGAGCTGGCCGACAAGATGTCGATCAAGGCCAACGAAGTCATCAAGGCCATGTTCACCATGGGCGCGGCGGTGACCATCAACCAGACCATCGACCAGGATACTGCGGCGATCGTCGTGGAAGAGATGGGTCACAAGGTCAAGCTGGTGAAGGATGACGCGCTGGAAACGGAAATGCTGGAAGGCATCTCCTACGAAGGTGAAGAGATCACCCGCTCACCCGTGGTGACCGTCATGGGTCACGTTGACCACGGTAAGACCTCGCTGCTGGACTACATTCGTCGTGCCAAGGTCGCCACCGGCGAAGCGGGCGGTATTACCCAGCACATCGGTGCTTACCACGTGGAAGACAACCACGGCGGTGTCACCTTCCTGGATACCCCCGGTCACGCGGCGTTTACCGCCATGCGTGCTCGTGGTGCCAAAGCCACCGACGTGGTCATCCTGGTCGTGGCTGCCGACGATGGCGTGATGCCGCAAACTGTTGAAGCGATCGAGCACTCCAAAGCGGCTGAAGTGCCCATGGTCGTGGCGGTGAACAAGATCGATAAAACGGGCGCGGACTTCGACCGCATTCGTAACGAGCTGTCACAGCACGGCGTGATCTCCGAAGAGTGGGGCGGTGACACGCAGTTTGTTCACGTGTCCGCCAAAACCGGCGAAGGCATGGAAGACCTGCTGGAAGCGATCCAGCTGGCCTCCGAAGTGCTTGAGCTGACGGCTGTTCCGTCGGCGCCTGGCAAAGGTGTCGTCGTCGAGTCTCGCCTGGACAAAGGCCGTGGCCCGGTGGCTACCGTGCTGGTTCAGAACGGTACGCTGAAGAAGGGCGATATCGTGCTGGCAGGCCTGCACTACGGTCGCGTTCGTGCGCTGACCAATGAGCTGGGTCAACAGGTCGATACCGCTGGCCCCGCCATGCCGGTCGAGATCCAGGGTCTCGACGGCACGCCGGATGCCGGTGACGACTTCATGGTCGTGGCCGACGAGAAGAAAGCCCGTGAAGTGGCCAACTTCCGTCAAGGCAAATACCGCGAAGTGCGCCTGGCGCGTCAGCAGAAAGCCAAGCTGGAGAACATGTTCAGCCAGATGGGCCAGGACGAAGTGGCCAAGGTCAACATCGTCCTCAAAGCCGACGTTCAGGGGTCACTGGAAGCCATCAAGGGCGCTCTGGAAGAGCTCTCCACCGACGAAGTGCAAGTGGCGGTGGTCTCCTCCGGCGTGGGTGGTATCACCGGAACCGACGCCAACCTGGCGCTGGCGTCTGAAGCCATTGTGGTCGGCTTCAACGTACGTGCCGATGCCGCAGCCCGTGAGATCATCGAGCGTGAAGGTCTGGATCTGCGCTACTACAGCGTCATCTACCAGCTGATCGACGAGGTCAAGCAGGCGATGAGCGGTATGCTTGCTCCCGAGTGGAAAGAAGAGATCGTGGGCGTGGCCGAAGTACGTGACGTCTTCCGCGCGCCGAAGATCGGTGCGGTGGCTGGCTGTATGGTCGTCGAAGGCACGGTTTCCCGCAGCAAGCGTATCCGCGTTCTGCGTGACAACGTGGTCATCTACGAAGGCGAACTCGAATCGCTGCGCCGCTTCAAGGACGACGTACAGGAAGTGCGTAACGGCATGGAGTGTGGCATCGGCGTGAAGAACTACAACGATGTTCAGGTCGGCGACAAGATCGAAGTCTTTGACCAAGTGAAGGTCGAGCGCAGCCTGTAAGGCAGCGAGGAGTCAACATGCGCGAATTCAAGCGTACCGACCGGGTAGCCGACCAGCTCCAGAAGGAGCTGGCGGTACTGATCCAGCGGGAAGTAAAAGACCCGCGTCTTGGCATGATCACGGTGAGCGGCGCTGCCGTCAGCCGTGACCTGGGCTACGCCGATATCTATGTCACCCTGCTGGGGGAACAGGAGCCCGAGCGTATCAAGGAAAACCTGCAGGTGCTCAAGCGCGCCTCGGGGTTTCTGAGAAGCCAGATTGCCAAGCGCATCAAGCTGCGCCACGTGCCCGAGCTGCGTTTTCATTACGATGAAAGCGTGGTGCGTGGCCAGCACCTCTCATCGCTGATCGACGAGGCGGTCTCTACCGACCGTGCCCGCCAATCAGATGACGAGGACGACACCGACGCCCAGGGTGAGGAGACGCGCTAATGGCTCGTCGCCGTCGCGGATTACCGGTGAATGGCGTGGTGCTGCTGGACAAGCCCAAGGGCATTTCCAGCAACCATGCACTCCAGCGTGTGCGCCGTCTGTTCGAGGCGCAGAAAGCCGGGCATACCGGCACGCTGGACCCCATGGCAACGGGCTTGCTGCCCATTTGCCTGGGGGAGGCCACCAAGTTTTCCGCACACCTGCTGGAAGCCGACAAGATGTATCGCACCCGGGTCGAACTGGGCGTGATCACCGACACCGGCGATGCCGAGGGTAACGTCATCGAGCGGCGTGAGGTGCCAAGCCTCACAGCCGAGGATGTGGAGGCCGTGCTGGTCCGCTTTCGTGGCGAGATCGACCAGGTGCCGCCCATGTATTCGGCGTTGAAGCACCAGGGCAAGAAGCTCTACGAGCTGGCGCGCGAGGGCAAGCAGGTTGAACGTGCAGCACGGCGGGTTAGCGTGTATGATGCGCGCCTGCTGGCGTTCGAGGGTCATGCCTTCGAGCTGGAAGTCAGTTGCAGCAAGGGAACTTACATCCGGACCCTGGCCGAAGACATTGGCCTGGCGCTGGGGTGTGGTGCCCACATCAGTCAACTGCGCAGGCTCAAGACCGGCCCCTTCGGTGGCGACGCCATGTGGACCCTGGAGGCGCTGGAAGCGCTGGCAAGCCAGGCTCATCGCGAGGCGGAACTGATGCCCGTCGATGTGCTGGTGGATCATCTGCCATCGCTCAGCGTGGACGATGCTGCCTATGACAGGCTGGCCCACGGGCAGTCGGTGCAGCTGGCCAGTGGCGAGTTGGCAGCAGATGCGTTGGCACGACTTTATCACGCCGAGACCTTTATCGGCCTTGGCGTTGTAAGAGGGCCGCAGGAAGTGGCTCCCAAGCGACTGTTGAGTACGGTCGCTCGTTCGTAATTTCGCCGTGAAAACGTTGCAAGGATGCGGCGATTTGCGCGAAAATAGCAGCTTGAGACTGCAAATATGCGTGGTCTCACCCATTCATTTTTAGGCATATTGCTTACTGGAGAGACAGATGGCATTAACCGCTGAGAAAAAGGCCGAAATCGTCAACGAATACGGCCGCGGCGACAACGACACCGGTTCCCCTGAAGTGCAGGTTGCACTGCTGAGCGCCAACATCAATGGCCTGCAGGACCACTTCAAGACCAACAAGCAGGATCACCACTCTCGTCGTGGTCTGATCCGCATGGTAAACCAGCGTCGTAAGCTGCTGGACTACCTGAAGCGTAAGGATTTCGAGCGTTATCAGTCTCTGATCCAGAAACTGGGTCTGCGTCGCTAAGCAGTCACGGCAACGATTCAAAACGGGCAGCTCCTTGCGAGCTGCCCGTTTTTTTGGTGCGCCAGGCATGGCGCGCAGCGCCCGACGGGCGCTGTTTCCGAGG
>ERZ941748.40-NODE-40-length-91349-cov-8.721438_pt1 | contig 91349 bp, 84 predicted proteins | sample MGYA00521092_ERZ941748 | MGnify/ENA primary metagenome ERZ941748 (study PRJEB32759, sample SAMN07749897) | skin metagenome | biome: transportation; feature: city; material: polyester macromolecule | host: Homo sapiens | place: Hong Kong:ISLAND line | collected... | reverse complement strand
ATCACCTGATTCTGTTCGTGATCGACAAACGGCGTATCCGCGACGTCGAGCGGCTGTTTCAGGTCGGCTTGACCTTCTTTTGACAGACACGCTCGGCTAACGCCGCGAATAGGCTGAAGGCAAACTCAGATCTCCACCGCGCGGCCAATGAACTCGATGGGGCCGGTGGGCAAGCCGGTGGGCGAGCCGGTCTCATCTTCCAGGGTCAGCTCGAAGAGCTGGTTGTCTTCCAGCGGTGGGAGCTGGTCCAGGCGCAGACGCAGCGGCTGGCCCGGCTCCACCAGCCCCAGCGAAACGGGTGCCTGCCAGTCATCGGCCTTGGTCCAGAACTCCAGCGCTTTGCCCTCCGGCACTTCGAAGGTGCCCAGCGGGATCAGCTGAATCTCCTGGCGGTTGGCCGCTTGCACGACCCAGCCTGCCGACTGCGTCTGTGGTGCCAGTAGCACCACCATGTACTCGGGTACGGCGGGCTGTGTCGTAACGTTGCTCAGCATGACACCCATCGCCAACGCTGCCGCCAGGCCCGCCCCGGTGGCGGCCCGCCAGAACGGCAGGCTGTGCATCAATCGGCGGCGCGGGGCAGCCGGCGCGCGGGCAGGCGTCACTCCCGGTGCAGTAGGCCGTACCGCGGATGCTTTCAGGCTGCGCTCGATGCGCGGCCATAGGTAATCGGAGGGGGAGACGGGGTCGACGATGGCGGTATAGGGGAAAAATCGCTCTTCCCAGGCGGCGACCGCCGTTTGTAGCGCGGGCTCGTTGGCCAGACGGGCCTCGAACGCTTCACGCTCGGCTATCGGTAGCGTGCCCAGCACGTACTCCCCTGCCAGGGCATGCAGATCATCGGATTCATGAGCACGTGTCATGCCATACACTCCCGTAAGCGCAGCAGGCTACGCTTGATCCAGGCTTTTACCGTCCCCAGCGGGGTGCGGGTGTGCGCCGCGATCTCGGCGTGGCTGAGCCCATCTACATAGGCGTGCAGAACGCAGTTGCGACGCTCGGCTTCCAACTGCTGCAAGCACTCGTCCATGCGCTCGCCAGTTTGCCAATCGAATGCTTCCTCGACCTGGAAAGCGTGCTGAAAAGTGTCGTCATCGGCAAATTCGTGGGGGTCGTTCAGGTCGGTATAGACGTGGCGCTCACGCCCACGCATGGCATTAAGCGCCAAATGGCGGGCAATGCTGAAAATCCAGGTGCGGGCAGCCCCCTTTTGTGGGTCGAAGGTGTCGGCACGCTGCCATATGTTCAAGCAGGCGTCGTGGACGATGTCTTCGGCCATGCCGCGATCCTTGACGATGCGGTACACCACTCCGAGCAGCCTGGCGCCTTCCTGCTGATACAGCTGATGAAGCGCGGCCTGCTCGCCACGAGCGATGCGGGTAAGTGCATCGAGATGATCGAATGGGTTGGCTGTCGTTGATCCACCTTCGTCGGACACATCATCACTCCCTGGTAACGCGTCGGTCGCTATCGTCGCAGTTCAGTGAGGATAATCGCTGGGGGCCCGCGATGCGAGCCCCCATCTTCAACGCATCAGAGTAGCGCTGACGAGATCAGTTAGCGGTCCAGAAGATGTAATCGGCCTGGTAGGTGACCACGGCGGTGGCGCCTTCGTTATCGCTACCACAGGCCACATCGGGCGCCACGCCGCCCTGGGTGTCCAGGCGCTGAATGTAAGTGACGCCATTCATGGCCCCCTCACCTTCGGCCGGATTGGCTTCTACCAGCTGCAGCGGAATGTTGCCGTCACCATTGGGAGATACAGCCAGCTCCGTTGCGGTCAGCTTGGAGCCATCCAGTGATTCCCAAGTGGCGGGCGGGCCGTAGTAGCTGCCGACCTGATTGCCTTCGCGGTCATTCAGCGCCGCATGGGGGCCCTTGAAAACCCAACCCAGGCTACCGTCGTCCTTGGCTTCACACATGTAAGTAATCGCGCCTACGCCCACCGTTTCCAGAGCGACGCTATGGCCATCCGGCACTTGAATGTCGTCAGGCACATCGGCCAGCGCGGCTTGACTGAAGGATGCAATCAGGGTCGCAGCGAGGGTGGCACGCGTTAGATGTTGAATGGTCATGTCAGTCTCCTTGGGTTGTGTATCAGCCACTTTTGCCGTGGCTGTATAGGGGATACACACGAGGAGACCGATTGGATGCACTCTTTTTGAAAAAAATTTAAAAAACGTTATTGGCTCACCCCGTCCACCGTCACTTGGCGAGGGCAGGCATCCCCTTGGGCATCGAACAAATGGCAGCGCTGGCCGTTGATGCCCAGCCGAGACGCCTGCCCTTCTGCCAGCCGTGCCAGTCCGTCCAGGCGTTGGGTCAAGGGAGTGTCCCGCCCCGCCACCTGCCAATGGGCCAGGGTCTCGTAGCCCAGCTTTTCGGCCACCATGAGCGTGGCATCCAGAGTTGCATCCGCCTGCTCTGGGGCGACGAAATCTTCGGCGCGCAGCCCTAATGTAGCCTGATCACCCGCCTTGAGCTGCTGCCCGTTCACGGCCACCGCCAGGCTGTCGCCGGTGTGCAGGCGTACCAGCGTGTGGTGCTGGCCGGGGTCGACCACCGTCACCGGCAGGGTATTGATACGCGGCGAGCCGATGAACTCCGCCACTTCCAGCGTGTTGGGAAAGTGGTACAGCGACAGCGGTGCGCCGACCTGGGCGATACGCCCTTTAGAAAGCAGCACGATACGGTCGGCTAGGGTCATCGCCTCGACCTGATCGTGGGTGACGTAAATCATCGTGGCATTCAAGCGCTTGTGCAGCGCTGCAATCTGGATACGCATGTCCACGCGCAGCGCGGCATCGAGATTCGACAGCGGCTCGTCGAACAGAAACACCGCCGGCTCTTTCACCAGCGTCCGACCAATCGCCACCCGCTGGCGCTGGCCGCCAGAGAGATCCTTGGGCTTGCGCTCCAGAAGCTCGGTGAGATGCAGCATTTCTGCGGCGTGCTGCACCCGACGGCGAATCTCGGCCTTGTCGGTACGCGCCAGCTTGAGCCCGAACGCCATGTTCTCGGCCACGCTCATGTGCGGGTAGAGGGCGTAGGATTGGAACACCATGCCGATGTCCCGCTCCTGGGGTGGAATCTCGTTGATCCGCTGGCCATCCAGCTGCATATCCCCGGTGGTAATGTCCTCCAGACCCGCAATCATGCGCAGCAGCGTGGATTTACCACAGCCGGAGGGGCCCACGAACACCACGAACTCGCCGTCTTCGATGGTGAGGTCGATATCCCGGGAGATTTCGACGCCGTCAAACGACTTGCCGATGCCGCTAAGGGTCAAACGTCCCATGATGCATCCTCCTGAGCCTGTGGGCAGCGGGCAATTGCCACGCCAAACGGCGGCAGCGTCAGCGTACCTGCCTGCCACTCGCCCTTGAGCCAATGGGGAGCGCCTTCCAGTGCTTCAGCATGCTCGGGCGCCGAGCGGGTAATGGTCTGATCGCTGAAGTTCAGCGCCACCAACAGGCGGGTTTGCTGATAGGTGCGCTCCAGGCAGAGCACCTCGTCACGCACCGGGTGGTAGCGTACTTCCCCCTTGACCAGCGCGAGCTGGGTGCGGCGAAACGCCAGGAACTCCCGGTAAGCGTTGAGCAGTGAATCGGCATCCTGCTCTTGCTGATCGACTGCCAGCGCTGCGTGGGTTTCGGGCACCGGCAGCCAGGGCGTGGCACGACTGAAGCCAGCATGGCGGCTATCTGCCTGCCAGGGATGCGGCGTACGGCAGCCATCACGGCCTTTATAGGCAGGCCAGAAGGTAATGCCTGCCGGGTCCACCAGCTGCTCGAAGGTCAGCTGCGCTTCGGGCAGCCCCAACTCCTCCCCTTGGTAGAGGCACACGCTGCCCCGCTGGCTGAGCAAGAACACCATGTACAGACGCAGCTTATCGAGCTGCCCCTGGGCCTGCCAGCGAGTCGCCAGCCGCGTAACGTCATGGTTGCCCAGCGCCCAGCAGGGCCAGCCATCGCCAATCCGCGCTTCCATCTCGGTCAGCGTTTCGTGCAGGTACGTCGGGTCGGCCTTGTCGGTCAGCAGGTTGAACGAGTAGCACATGTGCAGCCGCTGCCCCCCCTGGGAGTAGGCCGCCATGACGCCGAGGGCGTCGTCATCCCCCACTTCACCGACGCTGGTGGCGCCGGGGTACTCATCGAGCAGCGCCCGAAGCCGCTCCAGGAATACCAGGTTTTCCGGCTGGGTCTTGTCGTACTGGTGGAGCTGATAGCCATAGGGGTTGTCGGGGCGCACGCCCAGAAAGCTTTCGGTGATCTCCTGACGCGGCGGATTATCCTTCAACTCGCCGTGGGTACAGAAATTGACCGCATCGAGGCGAAAACCATCGACCCCACGCTCCAGCCAGAACCGCGCTTCTTCGAGAATGGCCTCGACCACGGCAGGGGTGCGGAAATTGAGGTCTGGCTGGCTGGCCAGAAAGTTGTGCAGGTAATACTGACAGCGTCGGGTATCCCACTGCCAGGCGCTGCCGCCAAACACGGATTGCCAGTTGGTCGGCGGCGCGCCGTCGGGTTTGGGGTCGGCCCATACGTACCAGTCGGCTTTCGGGTTATCGCGGCTTTGGCGACTCTCCTCGAACCAGGCGTGCTGGTCGGAGGTGTGCGACATGACCTGATCGATGGTGACTTTCAGCCCGCGGGCATGAGCCGCCTCGACCAGCCGGTCGAAGTCTTCCAGACTGCCGAACATTGGATCGACATCGCGGTAGTTGCTGATGTCGTAACCAAAATCCTTCATGGGCGAGGTAAAAAAGGGCGAAAGCCAAATGGCGTCGACGTTTAGTGAGGCAATGTAGTCGAGTTTCTCGATGACTCCCCGCAGGTCGCCAATGCCGTCGCCGCGACTATCCATGAAGCTGCGCGGGTAGATTTGATAAATCACCGCGCCGCGCCACCAGTCGGCCCCTTGGCTGCCAACGTAGTGAGAAGTAGAAGGTGTCTGCATCATGATCCTTATCCTTGTTATTGCCGTCGGCATCTCGATGAATAGAGAGATGGCCCATGCTCGGCATGATGCAGGCTACGCAGCTTGATAGAATCCTCCCCCACTAGGCATACCAGGCGTAGGCCCGGGGAGGAGTGATCACACGACGCCTCACTCCCCCTGAATATGCGCCAAGAGCTGACCGGCCAGCGCAATGGCCTCCTCCCGGCGACGAATGTTCTGCTTCTGGTAAAGGCTGCGGATATGGGTCTTGATGGTGGTCTGGGCCACCGAGAGCTGCTCGGCAATCTGCTCATTGGATAGCCCCGCATGAATCAATCCGAGGATTTGCCACTCACGGCGGGTCAGCGGTGAGGTACGGATCAGCTCCGGCACGTCAGGTCTTGCGACGATATCCGCGATCACCGTTTCATCCAGCATCAAGCGTCGGGCGCTACCAAAGTCTTTCTGCTGACCCGCCAGCGCCAGCAGCCGTTCTGCCCTCGCCTGCTCTAAAGCCGCTAGCGTGCCGCTGGCGAGTAAGCCGTTGAGCAGTTCCCCAAGCGGTTTCCCCAAGCGCAGAAAACTGCCTACCAGCGCGGTTCGGGAAGCCAAGCTGAGCGCTTGATGCATGTGGTGGCGGGCTTGCTCCTCCTGGCCAGCCGACCACGCAGCGGCCGCGAGGCAGAGCTGGTTGCGGTTGGCATCGGTGACCAACCCAAGTCTTTGAGTATGGACTTCGAGCGCTTCCAACAGCTCGCGGGCCTCATCCACGTGGCCCAGCAGCGTGAGCGCCCGGGCGTGATTGCGCACGTTGCATTGGGAAAAGTGGTTGGTGGCCCCGTCGGTGATGGGCGCGGGCGCTTCCTGACGCCAGCGCTCCACCGCGTCGAGGTCTTGCGTGGAGTGCCACCAGGCCAGCAGCGTGGCGTGGGCATTGGCCACCCAGTCGATATGGTAGTCGCCTTCAGCCAGGATTTTACGCAGCCGCCGAATATGGTCGGCGCACTGCGCCTGGTCGCCACGGCTCTGGGCGATTTTGGCCAGTTGGATATGGCACTGCAGCGTCCAGCGCTCGCCCTGGTTGTCGAGCACGGCAATGCCTTTGAGCGCGGCCTGCTCGGCTTCATCCAGGCGGTGCCACTCCCAGAGAACCTGGCTGCGAATCCGGTAGAGAAACTCCGCCACGGGCAGATGTTCGAGCTCTGCCCGCTCCAGGTGGGCAAAGGCGCGCTCTTGAATATCGTAAGCGGCCTGCAAGCGCCCCTGGGCCACCAGCGTTTCCGACTGATGGCAGAACGACCACAGCAGCAGCTGATGATCTTCACGCTGGCGCGCCAATCGCTCCACCTCGCGCACCCGCTGCAGTGACTCATCCAGATAGCCCAGCACAAAGCGCGCCTCGCTCAAGATGGCGGTCGCGGTCAGCGGGGTGGAGGCTAAATAGCGGGCGGGCACGGCCAGCGCCTGTTCGGCGAGCGGAGCGGCACGCTCGGCGTTGCCTTGATTGATCGCCAGCTGGGCACGCAGGGTGGCGAACTCCGCGCTCAACACCTGCCAATCGGGCACCTCCAGCTGCGCTTCGATCCAGCTAATCACCCGTACGGTGATATCAAACTGAAACTGGGCGTGGGATACCCAGCCGTAGAGCAGCGCCAGCTCCGGGCGTGTCGAGATTTGCGGCTCTCCCAGCAGCCCGAGGCCTTGAGCCAGCAGCGCGTAGGCCCCGCTGGCAAGCAGTGCAGGCCCTTGAGAAACCAGTAGGCTGGCCACATCATCGGGCGCTTCCGCCAGAATGGCTTGGCGCAGCGCCATGATCGGGTCGTTGAGTGCCAACCAGGCCTGGCTGGCACGCTGGTGCAGGGTGCGCTGGGTGGCCAAGCTAAGCTCGTGGCGGCGGTGGCGCAGGTACTCTCCAAACAGCCGTTGAAAGCGGTACCACTGGGCGTGGGGGTCGGGGCGCTCGATAAACAGCCCCGCCTGCTCGAAGGCATCTAGCCGCTGGGTGAGCCGCTCGCCCTCCAACAAACGCGCCATCAATTCGGGGGAGAAACGCTCCAGCACCCCAAGCTGCAGCATGAGTTCACGCTCTTCAGGGGGCAGTGCCTCGGCCAGCAGCTCATCAAACCAGGCCACAAAATCAGGATGCCCGCCGTTTAACCGCTCGACCAGCGCATCGAACCCGGCGCGTGTAGTGGTGCGCTCCACCAGCCAATTCAGCGCCATCACCCAGCCGCCGCTTCTGCGTAGCGCCCGCTCAAGGCTTACCCGCGTAGGGGGAAAGCTGAGCTGCTCCGCGCAGAGGGTTTGCGCCTCTTCGCTATCAAAGGCCAGGGCGCTAAGGTCGATCTCTTCAAGCTCGCCGCGTAACCGCAGGCTGGCAAGGCCCAACGCAGGGCGTGACCGGCTGGCCAGGGTCAAGGTCAGCCAGGGCGGCTGATGGCGCAGCCAGTGGGCCAGCGCGGTGAGAATCTCGGGGTTGGCAAGATGCTCGAAGCCATCCACGACCAGTCGGCAAGGCGTGTGCTGTTCGGGTAGCTCCGTCAACCAGCGCTCCATGTGGGCAATGCATTCGCTGTCATCCCCCGGCGTCAGCGTGACCAAAGGGGCCAACAGAGTGTCCATGGCCGCCTGCCAGTAGGCCAGAAAGCGGTGCGTCTGATTATCCTGCTCGTCCAGCCGCAGCCAGCTTGCCTGCTGCTCCAGGACGGGCAGCCGCTCGGCCAGCAGCGTGGTCTTGCCATAGCCCGGTGGCGCCTGAACCACCAGCAGGCGCACCTGCTCGTTCAACGCGAAGTGGTCGTTCAAACGCGGCCGCGCCACCGTACAGGGAGGTAGCGGCGGCGCCTTCAGTTTTTCCTTGAGCAGCAGCATCGGTGCCTCCCTGGGTCGAGTTTAACGAGCAAAAAGCCCGCGACGGAGCGCGGGCAATCGGCATTGGTGAAACAGGTAAGGAAACCTGCCAGGCATGGTGCGATGGGTTAGAACCAGATTTCGCTCTGCACGCCAAAGCTCCACTGGCCACCGGTAAAGCCATCGTTGCCAAACGAGTCTTCCATCGTGTAGCCGTTCAGCTCGGCATCCCAGTCAGTATAGGAGGCGAACAGACGAATTTCAGGACGCTTCCAGAAGCCACCGACATCCGGCTTGAAAGTGGGCGCAATGGTCAGCTTGCCGAAATTGCCGCTGACGGCATTGCGGCCATTGAAGCCATTGGGGTCCAGATCCATGTACTGGTAGCTACCTTCGTACTGCATCTCGAAGTTCTGGGTAATCTCGTTGGCCAGACGCACGTTCAGCGTGGCCCAGGAGTAGCTGTCGCCATCGGCAAACCGGTCGTCGCTGACCTCTGCCAGAATCGAGGGCGCAATGCGCCACTGCGGGGCAATGTAGGTGGTGCCGTAGACCGCCAGGCGAGTCGCCGTGGCGTCGTCGGTCAGGTCGCCATTGCTGCCCAGCCCTTTCACTTCCGCCCCTAGCCCCTGGCCGTGCAGCAGCGCCGCTTTGAAGTTACCCTCGCCCAGGCCGAAGAAGCTGTCGCCGTGGTACGCCACCATGGTGTGCCAGCCGCTGTCGGCGGCGGTCTGGCCTACGCCGATGTCGCGCTCGTCGTTGTCGGCGGCCGACATCACGTTCGCCATGACCTGCCAGTTACCGAAGTAGTTGTTGGAGGTCAGAATCAGGTTGTCGGTGTTGCTGCCTTCACCGTCCAGGCCGGGGTTTTCGCGGTTGATGACGTCAAAGTCACTGAAGCTACGGCCATACAGCGAGAAGTTGGACTTCCAGTTATCGGCCAGTTGAATATCGTAGATACCGCCACCGGTACCGGCCAGGAACACGACGTCGCTGTCCAGCCAGTGGATATCGAAGTTATCCCGGTCGAAGCGCTTACCCGCCCAGATGGAGGCATTTTCGAAGGCCCCGGTGAAGCTGGGCAGGTCGCTGAACTCGGCATAGGCCTGACGGACGTTGAGGTTGGTATCGTCGCCAACCCAATCGTTGCTGGAGTTGGTGCCAGCGGCCAGCATGGTGGTGTAACGGGCGCGGGCGCCGTTATCGAACTGCATGCGGTAGTTGAGAATGGCTTCGGTGTAGGTATCGGGCTCGTTGCCCAGACGACCCACGGCGCCGCCCAGGTTACCGGCTGGGGTCACGTAGGGGCCACCATCGATGCTCTTGCGGTCTTCGCCCAGCAGTAGGCCAGAGCGGGCGTAAACGTTGAACGAGAAGCCCTCTTCACCGCTGGCCTGGCGCTCTACTCGTGCCAAGCGCTCTTCGAGGTCGGCATCGGTGGTGGCGGCCGCTGGGGCGCTGGAAGGCGGTGGCGTGGCTCCCTGCTCGGCCAGATCGGCGCGGCGCTCTGCGGCGTCTGCGCGCTGTTCGGCCGCCGCGATGCGCGCCTCCAGCTCAGCAAAACGCTCTTCGAGGGACAGGTTGGCACTGGCCAAACCGCTCATGCCCAGGCTGGCAGCCGCCACCGCAATGGCCAACGGCGTCTTGAATGCTGTCTTGTGCATTGTGTTAAATCCTATTGTTTTTAAACCGCTACTGTTTTGATCGTGACGCTGGCTCCAGGCACCGCCTTCCCTTGAATGTTGCAAAGCAACTTCTGTTTTGAGCCGAAGAGCGACAGCCACTAAAACTTAATCGATTAAGTGTTAGTAAACCAACAAGCTTTTACTAATTATCGACCAATGTCTAACTGCCTATTTCACTTGGCAAAAACACTATCCGCCACGTTAGACAAAAGTCGCCATTGAACTTCATGCCGACAGACGGCTAACTGGCACCTCAACTTAATCGTTTAAGTTGGCGCTGTCAGCGCCTTGTGACTTCACTCCCATAACAATAAACGTCGAGGAATACCGTTATGAAAAAGACGCTTCTTTCATCTGCGATTGCCCTGGCCAGCCTTGCCAGCGCCAGCGGTGCGGTCCAGGCCGCCGACCTGACCATCTCCTGCGGAGCCGTGGGTGCAGAGCTGACCCTGTGCCAGGAGGGTGTTCGCGCCTGGGAAGAAAAAACCGGCCATCGGGTAGACGTCGTCTCTACGCCCAACTCATCTACCGAGCGCCTGTCACTCTACCAGCAGATTCTCTCGGCCAACTCCAGTGATATCGACGTCATGCAGATCGACGTGGTGTGGCCCGGCCTGCTGGCCAACCACCTGCTCGATCTTCGCGAGGTATTGGGTGACGACGCAGCCGAAGGCCACTTCGAAACGATCGTGGTCAACAACACCATCGATGACCGGCTGGTCGCCATGCCCTGGTTTACCGATGCAGGCGTGCTTTACTACCGGGAAGACCTGCTGGAAAAGCACGGTCATGACGTTCCGACCACCTGGCAGGCACTCACCGAAACGGCCCGCGAGATTCAAGCGGCCGAACGTGACGAAGGCAACAGCCGCATGCAGGGCTTCGTGTTCCAGGGGCGCGCTTATGAAGGGCTGACCGTCAACGCACTCGAGTGGGTTGCCAGCTTTGGTGGCGGCACCGTGGTCGATAACGACGGCGAAGTGACCATCAACAACGAGCGCGCCGCAGAGGCTCTCGATCTGGCTGCCTCCTGGGTGGGCGATATCGCCCCGGAAGGCGTGTTGAACTACACCGAAGAGGAAGCCCGCGGGGTTTTCCAGGGCGGTAACGCGGTGTTCATGCGCAACTGGCCCTACGCCTGGGCGCTGGCCCAAAGCGATGACAGCGACGTACGCGGCAAGGTGGGAGTGGTCCAGCTGCCGGCCGGTGGTGATGAAGGGCAAAGTGCTGCGGGCCTGGGCGGCTGGAACCTGGCGGTCTCTCGCTATAGCGACAACCCCGAACTGGCCGCTGATCTGGTGGCCTTCCTGACCGGCGAGGAAGAGCAGAAGCGCCGCGCCATTCAGGCGTCCTACAACCCCACCCTGGATGCGCTCTACCAGGACGAGGAAGTGCTGGAAGCGGTGCCCTTCTTCGGCACGCTCTACGACACGTTCACCAATGCCGTCGCGCGTCCGTCTGCGCCTACCGGTGATGCCTATGGCCGCGTCAGCAACGCCTTTTTCAGCACCACTCATGACGTGCTTTCCGGCAGCAAGGATGGCGCCCAGGGCGTTGCCGATCTGGAAGGCGAACTGCTGCGCCTGAAGCGTCGTAACTGGTAATTGCGGAGACTCCCATGCCGAGCACTTCTCACCACGACGCGCCCTCCGGGGCGCGTTCCATAGCGCCCCCAAGGCGCCAGCGCGGCACCAAGGTGCGCCGTCAACGGGTCAAGGCGGCCTGGCTGTTCCTGGCCCCCATGCTGATCGCTCTGACCCTGGTGGCTGGCTGGCCGCTCCTGCGCACGTTCTTTTTGAGCTTTACCGATGCGTCGCTATCGGACCTGGGTGCGGCCAACCTGATCGGTTTCGAAAACTATCTGGTCTATGAGGATGGTCGTTGGTTCGGCGTACTGGCCGACCCCATCTGGTGGCGCTCGGTCTGGAACACGGTCTACTTCTCGGTGGTATCCGTGTCACTGGAAGTCATCTTCGGCGTCATCGTGGCGCTAATCCTGAATGCCGAATTCAAGGGCCGGGTGATCGTCCGGGCCGCGGTGCTGATCCCCTGGGCCATCCCGACCATCGTCTCTGCCCAGATGTGGGCATGGATGCTCAACGACCAGTTCGGCATCATCAATCATATGTTAATGGCCGTCGGCATCATCGACAACCCCATCGCCTGGACCGCCAGCGCCACCTACTCCATGTGGGCGGTCATCATGGTGGACGTATGGAAAACCATTCCCTTTGTTGCGCTGCTGGTACTGGCCGCGCTGCAGATGCTGCCCAAGGATTGCTACGAAGCCGCCGAAGTGGACGGCATTCATCCGGTACGCGTGTTCTTCAAGGTCACGCTGCCACTGATCACACCCGCGCTGATGGTGGCGGTGATCTTCCGCCTGCTGGATGCGCTGCGCGTGTTCGACGTGATTTACGTACTGACCTCCAACTCCACCAGCACGATGTCGATGTCGGTCTACGCCCGCCAGCAGCTGGTCGAGTTTCAGGATGTCGGTTACGGCAGCGCGGCCTCCACGCTGCTGTTCCTGATCATTGCGCTGGCCACCATTGCCTACCTCTATCTGGGCCGCAACAAGATCCAACTAGGAGGTGACTGATGACCACTCGTCAGCTAGCTAAAATAGCCAAACGCGTCGGCTTCTGGGCGCTGATTGCGCTCATCATGGTGTACGCGGTCTTCCCGTTCTACTACGCGGTGATCACCTCGCTCAAACCCTCCAGCGACCTGTTTCGCGTGGAACTGTGGCCCTCCAACTGGAACCTGAACAACTACGTTCAAATCTTCAGCCAGACCAGCTTCCTGCGCGCCATCTTCAACTCGATCATTGTCGCGTTCAGCGTGGTGTTCATTGCGCTGCTGCTGGGCATTACCGCGTCCTATGCGCTTGGGCGGGTACGTTTTCGCGGTCGCTCCACGGTGCTGCTGGTGATCCTCGGGGTCTCCATGTTCCCCCAGGTGGCGGTGTTGTCGGGGCTCTTCGAGGTCATTCGCGCGCTGAACCTTTACAACAACCCGGCGGGCCTGATTCTCAGCTACACCATCTTCACCCTGCCGTTCACCGTCTGGGTGCTGACCACGTTCATGAAGCAGCTGCCCATGGAGCTGGAAGAGGCCGCGATCATGGATGGTGCCACCCCCTGGGTCACCATCACCAAAGTGTTTTTACCGTTGATGTGGCCCGCCATGGCCACCACCGGACTGCTGGCCTTCATTGCCGCCTGGAACGAGTTCCTGTTCGCGCTGACCTTCACACTCACCGATGCCCAGCGCACGGTGCCTGTGGCCATCGCCCTGCTCTCGGGCGGCAGTGCTTATGAATTGCCCTGGGGGCCGATCATGGCCGCGTCCGTGGTGGTGACCGTGCCGCTGGTGATCCTGGTGATCATCTTCCAGCGCCGCATCGTGTCTGGCCTGACGGCTGGCGCGGTGAAAGGCTGACCCGATAGACGCTCTCAATGAATTCGCTGATGACTCTCAGCAACCGTTTTTAAGGAACGATGGTATGCAAGACAATACGATGTGGTGGCGCGGCGGCGTTATTTATCAAATCTACCCGCGCAGCTTTCTGGACAGCCGTGGCGACGGCGTGGGTGACCTGAACGGCATCACCGAGAAGCTGGACTACGTGGCATCGCTCAACGTGGACGGCATCTGGCTCTCGCCCTTCTTTACTTCGCCGATGCTCGACTTTGGCTACGATGTCAGCGACTACCGCGACGTGGACCCGATGTTCGGCACCCTGGACGACTTCAAGGCGCTGCTGGCCAAGGCTCACTCGCTGGGCTTGAAGGTGATGATCGATCAGGTGATCAGCCACACCTCGGACCAGCACCCCTGGTTCAAGGAGAGCCGTCAGGATCGCACCAACCCCAAGGCGGACTGGTTCGTCTGGGCGGACCCCAAGCCCGATGGCACGCCACCCAACAACTGGCTGTCGATTTTTGGCGGCCCGGCCTGGACTTTCGACTCCCGCCGCCAGCAGTACTACCTGCACAACTTCCTGACCAGCCAGCCGGACGTCAACTTCCACCACCCGGAAGCGCGTCAGGCACAGCTGGACAACATGCGCTTCTGGCTCGATCTGGGCGTCGATGGGTTCCGTCTGGACACAGTCAACTTCTACTTCCACGATGCCGAGCTGCGGGACAACCCGCCGGTGCCCAAAGGCGAAGCCAAAACCCTGGGCGCCCCGGAAGCCAACCCCTACACCTGGCAGCGCCACGTCTACGACCTCAGCCGCCCGGAGAACCTGGGCTTCCTGCAGGACCTGCGCGCCTTGATGGATGAGTACCCCGGCACCACGACGGTGGGCGAAATCGGCGACGACAACCCGCTGGAACGCATGGCCGAGTACACCGCCGGAGGTGACAAGCTGCACATGGCTTACACCTTCGACCTGCTCAACATGCCGCATTCGGCGAGCTACCTGCGCGAAGTCATCGAGCGCTTCCAGCGTTTGGCGGGAGACGCCTGGCCCTGCTGGGCCACCTCCAACCACGACGTGGTACGCAGCGCCACTCGCTGGGGCTCCGAAGAGGACCCGCACGCCTACCCCAAAGTCATGCTGGCCATGCTGTTTTCGCTACGCGGCAGCGTGTGCCTTTACCAGGGCGAAGAGCTGGGCCTGCCGGAAGCCGACGTGCCCTTCGAGCGCATTCAAGACCCCTATGGCAAAGTGCTGTGGCCTGAGTTCAAGGGCCGCGACGGATGCCGCACGCCGATGCCCTGGAACGATAGCGAACAGGGCGGCTTCTCGGCAGTCGAGCCGTGGCTGCCCATGGAGCCCCGCCATCTGGCCTTATCGGTGAGCCGCCAGCAGGATGATCCCAACGCCACGCTCAATAGCGTGCGCGCCCTGCTGGCCTTCCGGCGCCAGCACCCCGCGCTGTTCGATGGTGACCTGAACCTCGTGGACGTCGGCGACGACCTGCTGGGCTTTACCCGGCAAAAAGGCGATGAAACGCTGCTGTGTGTCTTCAACCTGACCGGCCAGACCCAGCACGCTTCGCTGCCCGTCGAAGTGACCAGTGACCTGGCCGTGGCCAACTTCACCGCCACCCGGGACGGCAGCGCGCTGACGCTACCGGCGTACCAGGCTGCCTTCATGCAGGTTGCCTGACCGCCACCGTTACCTTTAATAATGATCGCCGACCTGATCGCGGGTCGAGGTCGGCAAGGAGTTACCATGGCAAGTGTTACGCTTGAAAAGGTCAACAAGGTCTTTGGACGTGACCACATCATCAAGGATGTGGATCTGGCGATTGGTGACGGTGAATTCGTCGTGTTCGTTGGCCCCTCCGGCTGTGGCAAGTCCACCCTGCTGCGCCTGATCGCCGGGCTCGAGTCGATCACCGACGGCGACCTGAACATTGGCGGCACGGTGGTCAACGACCTGCCCCCACGTGAGCGCGGGGTGGGCATGGTGTTTCAGTCCTACGCCCTTTACCCCCACATGACCGTCTACGACAATATGGCGTTTGGCCTGAAGTTGGCCAAGACCGCCAAGGAGACGGTACACGAGCGGGTCATGACCACCGCCAAAATCCTTCAGCTCGAAGAGCTGCTGCACCGCAAGCCCAAGGCGCTTTCGGGAGGCCAGCGCCAGCGGGTAGCCATGGGCCGCGCCATGGCCCGTGAGCCGCGCATACTGCTGTTCGACGAGCCGCTCTCCAACCTGGATGCCTCGTTGCGGGTGCAGATGCGCAACGAAATCGCCCGCCTGCACAACCGGCTGGGCTCCACCATGATCTACGTCACCCACGACCAGGTGGAAGCCATGACCCTGGCCGACAAGATCGTGGTCCTCAACCGTGGCCATGTGGAGCAAGTAGGCAGCCCCCACGAACTCTACCAGCGCCCGGCCACCAAATTCGTGGCAGGCTTCATTGGCTCGCCCACCATGAACTTCCTGCCAGCCCAGTTGACCAGCGGCTCCGCCGACGGGTGCCGAGTCAAGGCCGCCGGCATTGGCGAACTGGCGCTGCCACAATCGGCAGAGGGCTACTCGCCCGGCGCTGGCTTGACGCTGGGGGTACGCCCCGAGCACCTGCGCCTGGAGGCCCCACAAGGCGACAACTGCTTCGATATCGTCAATGTCGAGTATCTGGGTAACGAGGTGTATGTCTACCTGGAGCCCAAGGAAGGCAGTACGCTGCTGATTCATCGCAGCGAGGCCCCCAGCCAGTGGCAAGAGGGCCAGCAAGTATCGCTGGTGCCCGACCAGGCGCATGTGCACCTGTTCGACGAAAGCGGCAGCGCACTGACGCTATCGGCCAGCCGTTCGGCAGCCTGAGCCACAGGCAAGCTCTCACCACGGCCCTGAGGCAAGCGCCCTTCCATTGATGGGTAGTCTTGGCCCCCTCAGGGCCGCTATCCTGTGCAACACTCGAATAATTAGCCTGCGTCCTACTTAACCTGCTCAGGAAGCACTGTGACCGTTTCCCGTCGAATGACCCTAAAAGACCTGGCGCTGGAGCTTGGCGTTTCCACCGCGACGATCTCCAATGCCTTCAACCGCCCGGACCAACTCTCACCCTTGCTGCGCGAACGCATCCTGCGCGAAGCCAAGCGGCTGGGTTACAACGGCCCCGATGCCAAGGCACGCAGCCTGCGCACCGGGCGCTCCAGCATCGTGGCGGTGATCCTGGCCGAAAGCCTGACCTACAGCCTCAACGATGCCGTGGCCAGCGAGTTTCTCTCCGGCGTGGCCGAAGTGCTCGACGCCCACGGGCATACCCTGCTGCTGCTGCCGGGTCGCGGACACGCGTCACAGCTACCCAATTCCGCCAACATTGCCGATGGCTTCATCGTCTATGGGCTGGTGCCCAATGGCAAGATGATCGATGCGCTGCCCAACCAGCGGCCGCTGGTCTCGGTGGATTTCGACATCGACGGCTACCCGACGGTGCATATCGACGACCGTGATGCCAGCTACGCCATGGCCATGCACGCCCTGCAGCAACGGCCCGAACGCCCTGCCATCATCAATTTGCGGCTGACCAAAGAGCACTGCAATGGACGGGTGACCGCTGCGCATACGCTGCTGCCCGACAGCAGCACCATCAGCCGCGCGCGGCTGGCAGGCTTTCACGCAGCGCTTGCCGAACATGGCTTCGATACCGAAAAGGTTCCGTTATGGAATATCGAGGAAAATGTCTTCGATGTGTGCGCCCCGGTACTCACCGAGATACTCGATCAACCCGCCAGCCAACGCCCCGACCTGCTGCTGTGCATGTCTGATCGCATCGCGCTGACAGCGCTGACATTGGCCGAGCAACGCGGTATCGGCGTGCCCGATACGCTGCGCATTACCGGGTTCGACGGGATTGCCGAAGGGCAGTACCGGGCACCGCGACTGACCACGGTGCGCCAGGACAGTGCTGGCAAAGGACGTACGGCGGCCAGGATCATCCTGGGTCGAATACCCAAGGCCCAGCAGCTGCTCAAGACCGAGCTACTGCTGGGCGACACCTGCCCTTGAAACACCTGATCAGGCAGTTTTCTGCATGGCGATGGCGGTATCCAGCATACGGTTGGAGAAGCCCCATTCGTTGTCGTACCAGGCCATGATCTTCACCAGCCGACCGTTCACACGGGTGTGATTGGCATCGAAAATCGACGAGTGGGCGTTGTGGTTGAAGTCAATCGACACCAGCGGCTGAGCATTGACATCCAGCACCGCAGAGCCTGCAGCGGCTTTCTCGACGATGGCGTTGATCTCTTCCCTGGTCGTGTCACGCCCGGCGGTGAACGTCAGGTCGACCAGTGACACGTTGATCACGGGCACTCGCACGGCCAGGCCATCGAATTTGCCCGCCAGCTCCGGCAGCACCAGACCAACCGCCTGAGCCGCACCGGTCCTGGTGGGAATCATCGAGTGCGTGGCACTGCGTGCCCGGTACGGGTCCGAGTGATAGACGTCCGACAGGTTCTGGTCGTTGGTGTACGCGTGCACGGTGGTCATCAGACCGTTCTCGATGCCCACGGCATCGTTCAACGCCTTCGCCACGGGGGCCAGGCAGTTGGTGGTGCATGAAGCGTTGGAAACGACCTTGTGCTCGGCAGTGAGCACGTCGTCGTTGACGCCGTAGACCACGGTGGCATCGGCATCCGGGCTGGGCGCCGAGATCAGCACTCGCTGGGCACCGGCGGCAAGGTGTTTGGCCGCCGCGTCACGCTTGGTGAACAGGCCAGTACACTCCATCACCAGGTCCACGTTCAGGGCTGACCAGGGCAGATTGGCCGGGTCACGCTCGGAGGAAATGGCGATTCGGTCACCGTCCACCGTGATGCTCTCGGCGTCGTGCTCAACCGTGAAGGGAAAGTGGCCGTGCACCGTGTCATGGCGCAGCAGGTGGGAATTCAATGAAGGGTCACCCAGGTCGTTGATGGCAACCACCTGAACGCGGTCACGGTAGCCGTTTTCATACAGTGCGCGCAGCACGTTGCGGCCGATCCGTCCAAATCCGTTAATGGCAACTCTTATTGTCATGGTAGCACCTCTATCAAGCAGTGGTCGTCGATGGCGTATTCAGTAAAAAAATTACTAAAAATACGTCTTTAATCACCTGAAGGCCGATTAAAACCTGCCATAACCGCCCCAAAAGGCTAATAACTATCCAATATGTAGTAAAATTACTATATAAAGGCTATCGTAGTCCAATACTTAATGACCGATTCATCGGCCTGCGCGGCAACGCACCGCAGCTGCCTGTTTCGAGCGTTGCCCCTACCTATTCAGGAGTCTTCCCCATGACCACCCCAGCGCCCTCTTCGCCGCTTCGTCGTACCAAAATCGTGGCCACGCTAGGCCCGGCCAGTGACCGCCCCGGCGTGCTGGAGGCCATGCTCAAGGCGGGGGTGGACGTGGTGCGCCTCAACTTCTCCCACGGCTCGGCAGATGACCATCGTCGTCGGCTCAACGACGTGCGCGAGATTGCCCAACGCCTGGGCCGCAGCGTGGCAGCGCTGGGCGACCTGCAAGGGCCCAAGATTCGCATCTCGCGCTTCGCCGAAGGGTCCGTGCAGCTGGAAGTCGGCCAGCCCTTCGTGCTCGACATGGCGCTGGATGCCCAGCAAGGCACTGCCGAGCGAGTTGGCTGCGACTACAAGGCGCTGATCGAGGACGTGCGCCCGGGCGACAGGCTGCTGCTCGACGACGGCCGCGTGGTGCTGGACGTCACTTCGATTAGCGGGCAGGAAGTGCACACCCGGGTACACGTGGGTGGCAAGCTTTCCAACAACAAGGGCATCAACAAGCAGGGCGGCGGCCTTTCCGCCCCGGCGCTGACCGACAAGGACAAGCAGGACCTGCAGACCGCCATCGAGATTGGCGTCGATTATCTGGCCGTGTCGTTCCCCCGCAGCGCGGCGGACATGCAGGAAGCCCGCACCCTGCTGGGAGAAGCAGGCAAGGAGATCGGCCTGGTGGCCAAGCTGGAGCGTGCCGAAGCCGTGGCGGACGACGCAACCCTGGACGGCATCATCGTGGCCTCCGAAGCGGTCATGGTCGCCCGGGGGGATCTGGGTGTGGAAATTGGCGACGAAGCGCTGATCGGCACACAAAAACGCATCATCAAGCACGCCCGCACGCTGAACCGCGCCGTGATCACCGCCACCCAGATGATGGAGTCGATGATCGAGTCACCGCTGCCCACCCGCGCCGAGGTATTCGACGTGGCCAATGCCGTGCTGGATGCCACCGATGCAGTGATGCTGTCGGCGGAGACCGCCGCAGGCGACTACCCGGTCGAAACCATTGAAGCCATGAACCGCGTCTGCCTGGGCGCCGAGCGGGAACGGGTGGCCCAGGCGTCCGGGCACCGGATTCACGAGGGTTTCGAGCGCATCGATGAAACCATCGCCCTGTCGGCCATGTACGCCGCCAACCACCTGACGGGCGTGCGCGCCATCGCCTGCATGACCTCCACCGGCTACACCCCGTTGATTGCGTCACGCATCCGCTCCGGTTTGCCGATCGTCGGCCTGGCCCATAGCCCGATTGCCCAGCGCCGCATGGCGCTCTATCGCGGCGTGGTCTCGCTGCCATTCGATACCAGCCAGATGGCCGCAGGCCAGGTCAATGCAGAAGCCATCAAGCTGCTCAAGACCCACGGATTGGCACGCCCGGGCGAGCATGTCATTCTTACCCGAGGAGACCACATGAACGCCCATGGCGGCACCAACACAATGAAAGTGCTGGCCGTTGACGCCGACTAATCCTTGCTCTGGAGAGCCCGACATGACCGATGCCCGCCCACCCCGCCAGGCCGTACGTACGCTGCCCGCACGCAAGCGCATTGCGCTGATCGCCCACGACGGCAAGAAAACGGAGATGCTGGCGTGGGCGGAGCGCTGGAAGGATACGCTCAGCCAGCACACCCTGGTGGGCACCGGCACGACCTCGGGGCGGCTGACCACCTCGCTGGGCCTGCAGGTGGAAGGGCTGATGAGCGGGCCACTGGGCGGCGACCAGCAAATTGGTGCCCGAATTGCCGAGCAGCAGCTCGATATTCTGATCTTCTTCTGGGACCCCTTCGCCCCCCAGCCCCACGACCCGGACGTCAAGGCCCTGCTGCGCCTGGCCGCCCTGTGGAACGTGCCGGTGGCCTGCAACGCCGCCAGCGCCGATTTTCTACTCTCCTCCCCTTACCTGGGGGAGCACTACGAGATGGCCATTCCCGATGCCAACGCCTGGGCCCAGGCGCGCTCGGTGTGAGCGCCGCCCGGGCATTCACTTCACATCAGAATATTTAGCGGGAACGCAGGTGGCGCTCGACCACCTGCTGGCCAGGCTGGTAACGCCCATTCATGGCATCCAGTGCACATTGCAGCGTCAGCTCGGCAATGCGGTCGTAATCCTGCAGTGCCGAATTGACCGGCTGAGGCAGGAAATCCAATAAGCGGTGATCGCCAAACGTGGCCAGCCGCAGCGACGCGGACAGCCCGCCTCTGGCCAGCAGCTCGTCGAAGACACCTTCCATCAGCGCATAGGACCCGGTGACCAGCGCATCCACCGGGCCGTTCTCAAACGCCTGGCGCGCCAGCGCGACCCCGACATCGCGTTCGTAGCGCTCGCCGCTGAACGTCAACGCCTGGATATTCTCCCCGGCCAGCGCCTGCTGAAACCCGGCCCGCCGCTCTCGGCTCACCGACAGCTCTGGCATGGCATCCAGCCACGCCACCGTGCGCGTGGCGGGGCTGATGACCGAGCGGGTCAACGCATACGCCGCCTGCTGGTCATTGCTGACCACACTGGCAAAGCGATGCGGCGCCAGCCCTCGGTCCACGCCCACCACGCTCCAGCCCTCTTCCGCCAGGTCGGCATAAAAGGGGTCGTTTTCCGGCAGACAGCTGGCCGTGATCAGCACTTCACAGCGCTGGGCACGTAGCGCCAGCGCCAGCGCCCGCTCGCTCTCGGCACAATCATCGGAGCTGACCAACAAAAGCTGATAGCCCCGCTCGCGGGCGCCCCGCTCCAGCCGCTTGGCCAGCCGGGCGTAGCTGATGTTTTCGAGGTCTGGAACGATCAAGCCAATCAAACGGCTTGCGCCACGGCGCAGAGCTGCGGCCTGTGGGTCGATGTGGTAGCGATACTCGCGCACCACCGCCATGACTTTTTCGATGGTGGCGGCACTGATTCGCCGCTGTTCGGCCTGGCCGTTGATTACATAGCTTGCCGTGGTGCGCGAGACCCCGGCCAGCCGGGCAATATCGGCAAGTGTCATGCTGGTTTCTCCCCTAATAAAGTCAGCAGTTTAGCAGCCGTTTCACCCTCTTCAGACCAAAGTCTAAAAAGACAACCCTTGTGTCTAAAAGTGAATCGATTCAGCATAGCCACTATACACAGGTGACACGATTCATCCAGCTAACCTCAACGCTCTACGACTAACGTTTAATGCGCGCACATTCGCCGCCAATCGCAGACGTTGCCGTTGCCTGACCGCGTTTACAGGAGAACCCTATGCTGACCCTCGGCCCTGATGACATCTTGCTCGACCGCCATGCGCAGGATTGGCAAGCTGCACTCGATAGCGCCGCCAAGGCATTGGCCGAGGCTGGCCTGGTGGAGGCCGAGTACCGCGATGGCCTGCATGCCCGTGAGGCGCAGTCCTCTACTTATCTGGGCAACGCCATTGCCATCCCCCACGGCACCCCGGAAAGCCGCCATCTAGTGAAGCGTACCGGCGTACGCGTGCTGCAGTTCCCCCAAGGGGTTCAGTGGCATGATGGCAACACCGTGCATGTACTGGTCACCATTGCTGCACAAAATGACGAGCACCTGGACATTCTGCGCCAACTGACCCACGTGCTGGACCGAGACGGCGTGGCCAGCGAATTGGCCAACGCCAGTTCAGCCGCCGACGTGGCCCGGCTGCTTTCCCGCCCCGCCGTGGTTCCCAGGCTGGACGCCGACACCCTGTGTGTCAACTTCCCTGCCCGAGACCCGCAGGAGCTGGCCCTGGCCGCCGCGGCCCGGCTGCGCCAAAGCGGCTGCGTCGACAATGCTTTCATCAGCGCCGTGGCCAGCGCTGCGCCCCAGTGGCTGGGCAAAGGCCTCTGGCTCGCCAGCCAGGCAACAGGGGTACGCCAGCCCGCGCTGGGCGTGGCCACGCCCGCTGATACCATCGAACAGGACGGGCGCGCCGTCCACTCCCTCTTCTGCCTGGCGGCCAGCGGCGACAGCCACCGCCCGCTGCTCGAACAGCTGCTGGCGCTGGTGGAGAGTGGCCAGAGTGAAAGCCTGATGGGCAAGAGCAGTGCCCAGCTGTTGGCGCTACTGGCGGGAGAAACCGCCCAAACGCAAACACGCCGTGTGCGCGTTCTCAACCCCCACGGCCTGCACGCCCGCCCGGCCAAACAGCTGGTGCAAATCGCCCGCGCCCAGACCATGCCCATCAACGTTCGGCTGGAAGAGGGCAGCGCCACCACCGTCTCGGCGGCCAGTTTGACCAAGGTCATCGGCCTTGGCGCACGCCGCGGCCAGTGGCTGATTTTTTCCGCTGAAGGCGAACAAGCCAACAGCGCGCTGGAAGCTCTCGCCGCCGCCGTGGAAGAGGGCCTGGGCGAGAAAGTCACGCCCTTCGATGGCGGCCGCGAGACCCGCCCCGCCGCTGATACCCGCCAGCCCGATATCACGCCGCTGGCGGCCGATACCCCGCATACCGGCGTGGCGGCGTCTCCGGGGCTGGCCATTGCACCGGTGTTCGTCATTCGTCCGCTGGCGTTCGACTATCCCGAGCACGCCAGCGACCCCGAGGCAGAAGCGCGCCGCCTGAGTGCAGCGCTGCAGGAAGGTGCCGCCCAGCTGCAGGCGCTGGTGCATAACGCACCTGGCGGTGAAGTGGCCGACATCCTCTCCATGCACGAAGAGATGCTGGACGACCCCGAGCTGCGTCAAGCGGCGCTGGACGCCATCGGCGAAGGGCGCTCGGCGGAGGCTGGCTGGTGGGAAGCCATCGACACCGCCGCCCGTGCTCAGGAGATGCTGGCCGACCGGCTGCTGGCAGAGCGGGCCGCCGACCTGCGCGACGTCGGCCGCCGAGTGCTGGGTGTGCTGTGCGACGTGACCCTGCCCGAGCCACCCGACCACCCTTACATTCTGGTGATGGACGACATTGGCCCTTCCGATGTAGCGCGCCTGGACACCTCTCGGGTGCGTGGCCTGCTCACCGTTCGCGGCGGCGCCACCGCGCACAGCGCCATTCTGGCCCGTGCGCTGGGTATCCCGGCAGTGGTGGGTGCAGGCGAAGCGGTCATGGCGCTGGCCGACGGCGGCATGATGATTCTGGATGGCGAGCGCGGCCGCGTGATCTCGCAGCCTTCCGAAGCGCGGCTGCGGCGCGCCGAACAGCAGCTGCTCGACCAGCAGCAGCGTGAAGCCGACGCCTGGGAGCTACGCTTCGAGCAGGCCCAGACCCGCGACGGCCACCGGGTTGAGGTCGCTGCCAACCTGGGCAATACGGCCCACGCCGCCGATGCCGTCGAGCGTGGCGCCGAGGGCGTTGGTCTGCTGCGCACCGAGTTTCTGTTCATGGCTTACGCCAGCGCTCCGGATTTGGCGACGCAGATCGCCGAGTACCGTGAAGCCACCGATGCACTCGCTGGCCGACCGCTGGTCGCCCGAACGTTGGACGTGGGCGGCGACAAGCCCCTGCCCTACTGGCCAGTCCCCCAGGAAGACAACCCCTTCCTCGGCCTGCGCGGCATTCGCCTGGCGCTGACCCAGCCGGACGTGCTGGAAACGCAGCTTCGCGCCCTGCTGATGGCCGCCGTAGGCAAACCGCTGCGCATCATGCTGCCGATGGTCAAGGACGTGGCCGAATTCCGCGCCGCCAAAGCCATCTACGACCGACTGCTCAAGGAGATCCCTGAGCAGCAGCGCGCCACCGACGTGCAGCTTGGCGTGATGATCGAGGTGCCCTCCAGCGCGCTGCTGGCACCGACGCTGGCCGCCGAAGTGGACTTTTTCTCGGTGGGCACCAACGACTTGACCCAGTACACCCTGGCCATCGACCGCGGCCACCCGGAGCTGTCTGCCCAGGCCGACGGCCTGCACCCGGCCGTACTGCGGCTGATCCAGATGACCGTCGACGCAGCCCACGCCCACGGCAAGTGGGTCGGCGTCTGTGGCGAGCTGGCATCGGATGCCATGGCGGTTCCGGTGCTGGTGGGCCTCGGCGTCGACGAGCTGTCGGTCAGCGCGCGGCAGATCCCGCTGGTCAAGGCCCGCCTGCGGGAGTTCGACCTGGCAGAAGCGCAGGCCACGGCGCAGCTGGCCCTGAGCAAGGCAACCAGCGATGACGTGCGCGATGCGCTGGAGGCTCGCTGATGGCACGAGTGGTCTGCATCACGCTGAACCCGGCCCTGGACCTCGCCTTCGACCTGGAGACGCTGACGCTGGGGCAGGTCAATCGCCCCACTCACGCCCAGCTGGAGGCGGCGGGCAAGGGGGTCAACGTCGCCAGGGTGCTGGCCAGCCTTGGCCATGAGGTGGTCGTCAGCGGCTTTCTGGGCCAGGACAACGATGCCCCCTTTCGCCTGGCCTTTCCGCATTACGGCGTTCAAGACGCCTTCGTACGGGTGCCGGGCAACACCCGTATCAATGCCAAGCTTGCCGAACAGAGCGGCCGGGTGACCGATATCAACGGCCCCGGCATGCCCATTGACGCAGCTCACCTCAACGCCCTCCGCCAAGTGCTCAACGGCCTGTTCGAGGGCACCGCCCCGCAGGCCATCGTCGTGGCAGGCAGCCTGCCGCCGGGCATCGACTCGGCCATCTTCGGTGAGCTACTCGATTTCCTGAAAGGCTTTGGCGTGCCGCTGTGGGTGGATACCAGCGGTCCGGCACTGCTGACGGCCATCGCCGCCCAGCCTGCGGCGGTGAAGCCCAATGAAACCGAGCTGGCCGAGTGGGCGGGGCACGCCCTCGATTCCGATGCCCAGCGCCACGCTGCTGCCCAGCGGCTGCATGCCAGCGGTATCGAACACGCGCTGATTTCCGCCGGTGCCGAAGGCGTCTTGTGGGCCAGCCAGTACGGCACTTGGCACTCGACGCCGCCCAGCGTTCACGCAGTCAACACCGTGTGCGCGGGCGATACCTTCGTGGCGGGCATGCTGCATGGGCTGCTGAGCCAGCACGCCCCCGACGCCACGCTGCGCTTCGCCACGGCGCTGTCTGCCGAAGCCGTTCGCCATGTTGGCGTGGGCAACCCCCACGCCGACGATTTCGACTCACTCCAACAACAGACCCGGGTACGGCGTCTTGACGACACCCACACCGAGGGAGCCACGCGATGAACCTGATCCTGATTACCGCCTGCCCCAGCGGCATGGCGACCACCTTCCTGGCCGCCAAGCGCCTGGAACAAGCCGCCACCCGGCTGGGCTGGCACGTCCATGTGGAAATGCATGGTGAAATTGCCCCTCTGCAGGCGGCCACCGCCGAACAGATCGCCAACGCCGACCTGATCGTGGTCGCCGCCGACCAGGTCCCGGCCCCGGAGCGTTTCGAAGGTAAGCGGCTGTTCAAGGCGCCGATTGCCAGCGCCCTTCCCGACCCTACGGCGTTTTTGACCCAGGCAAAACGCGACGCCCCTCTGTATAGCTCCCCGGCCACCACCGCAGCGGCCCCCGCCGGCAGCCCAGGCGGCCAACGCATCGTTGCCGTCACCGCCTGCCCCACCGGCGTTGCCCACACCTTCATGGCCGCCGAAGCGCTGGCCGAAGCGGGCAAGGCCATGGGCCACCAGATTCGCGTGGAAACCCAGGGCTCGGTGGGTGCACAAAACCAGCTCACCGATGAAGAGATCGCCGCCGCCGACGTGGTCGTGCTGGCCTGCGACATCGAAGTGGACCCTTCTCGCTTTGCGGGCAAGCGCATTTATCGCACCTCCACCAGCAACGCGCTGAAAAAGCCCCGCCCGACGCTGGAAGCCGCGCTGACTGACGCGGCGGTGGAAGATAGCACCAGCGCTGCTGGCGGCGCCTCGGCCAAAAAGGGGATCAAGGAAAAAGGCGTCTACAAGCACCTGCTGACCGGCGTTTCCTTCATGCTGCCCATGGTCGTCGCGGGCGGCCTGTTGATTGCCCTGTCGTTCGTGTTTGGTATCGAAGCGTTTCAGGAAGAAGGCACCCTGGCGGCAGCATTGATGCAGATCGGTGGCGGCACCGCCTTTGCACTGATGATTCCCGTGCTGGCAGGCTACATTGCCTACTCGATTGCCGACCGCCCCGGCATCGCCCCCGGCATGATCGGCGGCATGCTGGCCGCCAATATCGATGCCGGTTTCATCGGCGGCATTCTGGCCGGCTTCCTGGCAGGCTATGTGGCGCTGGCCGTGACGCGGTACGTCAAGCTGCCTGCCAGCGTGGAATCCCTCAAGCCGATCCTGATCATCCCATTCGTGGCCAGCCTGGTCACCGGCCTGACCATGATCTACGTGATCGGCGAACCCGTGGCCGCCATCATGGCCGCCCTGACCGGCTTCCTCTCCTCCATGGGCTCTACCAACGCCGTACTGCTGGGCATTCTGTTAGGCGCCATGATGTGCTTCGACCTGGGTGGGCCCGTCAACAAAGCCGCCTACACCTTCGGCGTGGGCCTGCTGGCATCGCAAACCTACGCGCCCATGGCGGCCATCATGGCAGCGGGCATGGTGCCTGCCATTGGCATGGGCATCGCCAGCTTTGTGGCGCGCAACAAGTTCTCAGCCCCTGAACGGGAAGCGGGCAAGGCATCGTTCGTGCTGGGCCTGTGCTTCATCAGCGAAGGCGCGATTCCCTTTGCCGCGAAAGACCCGCTGCGGGTAATTCCGGCCTGTATCGCGGGTGGCGCGGTGACCGGCGCGCTCTCCATGCTGATCGGCGCTCAGCTGATGGCGCCCCACGGCGGTATCTTCGTGCTCCTGATCCCCAACGCCATCACCCCGGCGTTCCTCTACCTGGGGGCGATCATTGCGGGCTCCTTGATTACTGGCCTGGGCTATGCGTTCATCAAGCGCGGTGCTGCACAGGTAGCGGTGGCCAGCTAACGGTTGCATATTGGCCTTACCAGGGGCGGGCCCAGGCCCGCCCTTTTTGTAGCCAAGTCCTTCAGCTGGCCCAATCTCTCGTTTTATTACTCATTTTCAAGCGATTCAAGCCGTGCAGCGCTTCCATGGCGCTCAATATGTAGTATTTTTACATAAACAAGAATCACGATTGGAGGCACGCCCTCTGATTCGGAACAACGATGTAAAAACAAATAGGACCGCACGTTATGTTTCAACTCACCCGCAGCGTTACCTGGCAGGCCCTGGAGCGCCTGCGCGATCAAACCACCAACGATCGCATTCGCGACTATTTTTCCCACGACCCTAAGCGCTTCGAAAAAATGAGCCTGCGTGTCGGAGGCCTTTTTCTGGACTACTCCAAGCACCAGGTGTCTGATGCGGTACTGGCCAAGCTGATCGAACTGGCCGACCACTCGGCCCTGGTACAGCGCCGCGCTCAGATGTTCTCCGGCGACATCATCAACGTCACCGAAAACCGCCCGGTACTGCACACCGCGCTACGCCATTTGGGCGACGAGCCGGTCTACGTGGACGGCGAAGACGTGATGCCCGAAATCACTCGCACCCGCGAGCAGATCAAGGTGTTCTCCGAGGCGGTGCGTAACGGCGAGTGGACAGGCTACAACGGCCAGCGCATCAAGGACGTGGTCAATATCGGCATTGGCGGCTCGGACCTGGGCCCCAACATGGCGGTGCGGGCGCTGCTGAAATACCGGCATCCGGAGCTGCACTTCCACTTCGTGTCCAACGTGGACGGCACTCACATTCAGAAGGTGCTCTCACGGCTCGACCCCGCCACCACGCTGTTCATCGTCTCTACCAAGACCTTTTCCACTCAGGAGACCCTGCTCAACGCCAAGACTGCGCGGCGCTGGTTCCTGGAGAACGCCGGGGAAGACGCCGACGTAGGGGCGCACTTCATTGCCGCCTCCACCAACCGCAAAGCGGCCATGGAGTTCGGCATTCGTGAAGAGAACGTGTTCGAATTCTGGGCCTGGGTGGGCGGCCGCTACTCCATGTGGTCTTCCATTGGCCTGCCCATTGCGCTCTCGATTGGCTTCGAAGGCTTTATCGAGCTGCTGGAAGGCGCCCACGAGATGGACCGCCACTTCATCGAAGCGCCGTTCGCCCAGAACATGCCCGTATTGATGGCGCTGATCGGCATTTGGTACATCAACTTCATTGGCGCCGAAACCCAGGCCATCGTGCCCTACGACCAGGCGTTGAACCAGCTGCCCTCTTTCCTGCAGCAGCTGGACATGGAGTCCAACGGCAAGTCGGTGGATATTTTCGGCCACCCGGTGAATTACAAAACCGGCCCCATCGTGTGGGGGCAAACCGGCTCCAACGGCCAGCACGCGTTCTTCCAGCTGTTGCACCAGGGCACCCGCTACGTGCCCATCGACTTCATCGCTTCGCTCAAGCCGGAGCCGGGCGTGGAAGACCACCACTTTGCCCTGCTCACCAACATGCTGGCCCAGGCCAACGCCTTCATGGAAGGCAGCCAGGGCGACAGCAAAGAACTGAGCCAACTGGACCCCTACAGCTGCCCCGGCAACCGCCCTTCCAGCACGCTGCTGCTGGACGAGCTGACGCCGAAGAACCTCGGCGCGCTGATTGCGCTGTATGAGCACAAGGTGTTCGTTCAGGGCGTGATCTGGAATATCAACTCCTTCGACCAGTGGGGCGTGCAGCTCGGCAAACGCATTGCCGGTGAGATCAGCGAGCGCATCGACGCCAACGCCGCCGACTTCGACGCCTCCACCCAGGGCCTGCTGGAACTCGTCCGCGCCCACTTCCCGGGCACCGCACACCGCACAGACCCCGAAGCCGGAGACAAAAAGCCCGCTCGCAAGAAGCGTTAGGCTCAAGCGGCACTGACTGATGGCCTCCACTACGGTGGGGGCCATTTTTTATGCCCAGACTTACGCAGTGCCAGGTAGCGAATCGTTACAGCCCACCGGCCACGCTTTCCCCATAGGATAAAATTACCGCTTTCCACTGACACTGCCTCTTATTTTCCCTATCGGGAAAGTTAGGCTACTATACGTATTCCAGTCCGGTAATTTTCCTTATAGGGAAACGGGAGCGTATATGCCTACCCTACCTGCCCCAACCAACACAGCGCTTTATTCGATTGAATCCGCCAGCAGTCTTGGCCTGATCATCCGTCAGGCTCGTAAACGCCAGCATCTGACCCTGGAAACCCTAGCGGGGCTGTGCGGCATCAGTATTCGCTTTTTAAGTGAACTCGAAAACGGCCGCGACACATGCGGCATGGGCAGAGTATTGCGCGTCCTGGAAACACTCGGTATCGAGCTTTTGGCACAGCCAATGGAAGAAGGCTAATCGATGAACCACCTTTACCAGGCAATCCAACGCTGCCCCCGCGTGGCGGTATATGGCACGTTAAAGCACGGTCATCGCAATCATCATTGGCTGGGCGGCGCAGACATGCTGGGCCAGGACTGCTTGACGGCGATTACGCTTTACGACCTGGGCCCCTACCCCGGCGCCAAGCTCATGCCCTCCACAGGCGTTTTGGTGGAAGTGTATGCCATCGATGCCGAGCGGCTAGCCCGGCTCGATGCGCTGGAAGATTACCTGCACCACTCCCCCCAAAAAGGGACCTACGACCGGACGGTGCTGGCGACCTCCCATGGCGATGCCTGGTGCTACCTCTACAACCCCGCCGTCGAGGAAGCATCGCTCATTCGCCGCGGCGAGTGGTAAACCGCGCCAGCGCTCCTTGCGTATCCACGATCTGCGCATACTCCCCCGCCAGATTGGCCAGCGACATGGCGTGCACCTCATCGGCAGTACGCTCCATGCCCGCGTAATCGCACTTGGCAAACGTAAACGTCGCGTCACTCACGACCCAGGTACCGAAACCGAGATTGCCTGCGGTGCGCAAACAGTTGATGGCGCACCGATGCACCTTGCTTGCAGAGCACGACAAACACCCTATACTGTATGGATAAACATATTATAGGTAGCTCAGCGCGAGGCTCCCGATGACGGCCCATAACCTTCCCCGATACGCCGTGCATAAAGGTCGCGGTGCCACTTACGACCCCTATAACCGTTTTTCACCGACCCGCAGCGTCATGGAGGACGATGGCTGGTGGCAAGAGGAAGCTCGCCCATCGCTGGCTACCGAAGTGCGCGAAGAGCCCAGCAAAAGCGCGCTCTCCTGGAACCGCTCACCCGATCTGCCCTTTGACCGCTCCCTGAACCCTTACCGTGGCTGCGAACATGGCTGCGTGTATTGCTATGCCCGCCCTTCCCACGCCTATTGGGACCTGTCGCCGGGGCTCGATTTTGAAACCCGACTGATCGCCCGCAGCGGCCTGGTCGAGCATCTGAAACAGGAGCTTTGCCATCCGCAGTATGTCTGCCGCCCTATCAACCTGTCTGGCAACACCGACTGCTACCAGCCGCTGGAAGCCACATACCAGACGACCCGGCGCCTGCTGGAGCTGCTGCTGGCCTGTCGCCACCCGGTCACCCTGGTGACCAAGAGCACGCTGATCCTGCGTGACCTGGACCTGCTGGCGGAAATGGCGGAGCACCGCTTGGTGCGGGTGTTCGTCAGCCTGACCAGCCTGGACGCCAACCTCAAGCGTACGCTGGAGCCTCGGGCGGCATCGCCCCAGGCACGCTTGAGAGCCATTCGCGAGCTGAACACGGCAGGCATACCGGTAGGCACACTGGTGTCACCGATCATCCCGGGCCTCACCGACCATGAAATCGAGCGCATCCTCGAAGCGGCCAGCCGAGCGGGCGCGCGTACCGCGACCTGGATGCTACTGCGACTGCCCCATGAAGTCGCGCCCCTGTTCGAAGCCTGGCTGAACGCCCATTACCCGGAGCGCGCCGCCAAGGTCATGAGCTTGATGCGCCAATGCCGCGGCGGCCAGAACTACGATGCACGGTTTGGTAAGCGCTTTCGTGGGGAGGGGGTCTTTGCCGACCTGATTGCCCAGCGTTTCCAACGCGCTAGCCGTCAATGGAACCTGCAATCCCGCACCGAGCAGGGCTTGAACACCCGCGACTTTCGGCCACCGCGGGCACAGGGGGATTTATTTGATTAGACTGCTGGAGTACACATCACCAGGAAGACGCCCTCGCTATGTCGCTCAGTAAAACAAAATCCAGCTTTTACCGCCGCCTATACGTGGCCCACTTGATCGAACAAGGTATTTCCAGCGTGCCTGCGCTGATGGAAGCCACTGGCATGCCCAGGCGCACGGCTCAGGATACCATCGCCTCGCTGAGCGAACTGGACATCGAGTGCGTGTTCGAAAAAGTCGACGGCGAGCGCCATAACATCGGCCACTACGTCATCAAGCAGTGGGGCGCGATCGATCCGCGCTGGGTGGCGCAGCATGCTCAGCGGCTGGGTGAGGCGTTGGGCTACCGTGAGTAGGCCCAAGCGCATCGGGCTCGGCCCAGGTCAGCCTCGCGGCGTTGAGTGTGACGCTGAGGGAGCTGGCGGCCATGGCCAGCACGGCGACCAGCGGGGGAATGGCCATGGTGACCACCAACCCCAGCGCCAGGGTGTTATAGAGCGCCGATAACAGCAGGTTTTGGACCATGATGCGACGCGTTCGCTGGGCAACCCTCAACAGCCTGGCGACCCCCGCAATACCAGGATACAGCAGTTGCGCAGCGGCCCCTTCCCGGGCAGCGTCGCTGGCGTGCAGCGGGGCCACGCCCACCGCTGCTGCTGCCAGGCTCAGCGTGTCGTTGACCCCATCTCCCACGTACAGCGTGGGCGATGGCAGCGCCTCCAGCAAACGTGCCTTGGCCTCCGGGGAGCGCTGGGCATAGCACGCTTCCCGCGGTAGCCCAACGCGCTGGCCCAGCCACTGCACCGGGCCCTGGCGATCTCCGCTGATCAGCGCCAACACGTAACCGGCATCCTGTAACTGGGCAAGCGTGATCTGGGCATCCGGCACGGGCTGGTCGGCCAGGTACAGGGTGGCCAGCCATCCTTGCTCATCCGCCACCAGCACCTCGGATGCAAAGCCATATGCCGGGTGCTTTGCATCGGCGGGGATCTCCTTGCCCTGTTGGGCCAGCCACGCGGTACTGCCCAGCCACCAGGTGTGGCCATCGGCGAAGGTGATGGTTTGCCCGGCCCCCGGCGTTTCATGAACCTCCACCTGCGCCCGCGAGGTGCCGCTTGCCCAGTGGCGCAGTCCGTTCGCCAGCGGGTGTTCACTCTGCCTGACTGCCACGGCCAACTGTTGGCGGAATAATTCCGCTTCTTCCCCCTCGCGCAGCATCGCGTGCAGCACGCGATGCTGCCCCTGGGTCAAAGTACCGGTCTTGTCGAACGCCACCGAGCGCACCTTGGCCAACACTTCCAGCGCGGCAGGGTCGCGCAGCGCAATACCCTGCTGGGTGGCCTGGCTGCTGCCCGCTAGGCTTGCCAGCGGCACAGCCAGACCCACGGCGCAGGGGCAGGCCACCACCAGCACCGAGAGCGCGCGCACGCTCGCCTCGTCCCACCCCACGCCCATCAGCCAGGCAATGGGCAGAGTCACTGCCGCCAACACCAGCGCGGCGGGGCTCAGCCAGGCGGCAAACCGTTCGGCCAGGGTGTGCAGCTCGCCTTTTTGCGTTTGAAAGCGACGCATCTGGTCACACAGTTTGTCCATTCGCCGCTGGCCCGCCGTGGCGGTCACGGTCAGTTCCAGCGAGCCGCCCTGCCCACCGCGGCCCATAAAACGACAGCCTGCATACACTGGCTGCCCGGCACCCACGAAGCGCGGCTGGCTTTCACCGGAAAGCGTGGCGGTGTCCAGCCAGCCGTCGGTCTCCAGGCTGCCATCCAGCGGCACCACGTCGCCTGGGGCAACGGCAATGCGTTGGCCCAGCGTGACCTCCTCGATGGCAGTTTCCTGAACCTGCCCTTGATGCAGCACCTGCACCGACGTATCGGGCAGCGCCAGCGCATCGAAGGCTTTCAAGCCTCGCTGACGACACAGCGTTTCGACCAGTCGCCCCACCAATAGCAGGACGATCAGCATCACCGCCGTATCGAAATAGACCTCTACCGAGCCACGCCACAGAAGGCCCAGCGATACCACTACGGCGCCCAGCACGCCCAAGCTCACCAGCACGTCCATACCGGGCCGCCTTGCCCGCAGTGTGCGCCAGCCCGCCCGGTAAAAAGGCAGCCCGGCATAGCTCACCACGGGAATCGCAAAGGCACCCGACACCCAGGCCAGTACGCTCTCCAGCGCGGCCGTGGGCATGGCCCCAGCGTAGATCAGCAGCGAGGCCAGCATGGTCCACATGCCAAATACCGAGCCGACGATCAAGCGCAGGGTCAAGTAACGGCTTTCCTGCTCCAGCCGGGCATGGGCGTCCTGCAGGTCTTCCAGCGGTGCCAGCCGATAGCCCAGCCGCGCCACGTTGGGCGCCAGTGCGTCCAGCGTCGTGGCATCGGGCTCACCCTTCACCCACACGGTGGCGGTCGGGTAGTGGACGCTGGCGTCGAGCACGCCCGGCTGCTGTTTGAGCGCTCCTTCCACCGCCAGCGCACAGCTGGTGCACCACATGCCGTGCAGCGTATACAGCGGTGCTTCCAGGCTGTCGGGTTGGGCCGCCTGCGTGGCCGATGCGTCGCTCAAGGCCACGTTACACGCAAGGCGGAATGCCTATGATCGGCAGCGCCACGAACACCACGCTAAGCGCCGAGAACAGATACAGCCCCGCCGAGACCACGGCATTGAACCGAGCACGCCCCTGGTGGTGCTGACCTGCTTGCCAGCACCACCAGGTAAGCGCCGCCAGCAGCGCGGTCGTGACGAGACTCAGCAGCAGCATCCAGCCATTGAGCAGCGTGAACACGCCTCGCTCCGTGGCAGGGGCCGCCACCTCGCAAGCCACGGCGTGGCCTCCATAAACGGCGATGAACCAGATGCACCACACGGTCAGGCCCACCACGAAGTGGATGGGATGCGTCAACCTCAAGCGCTCGAGTAAAGGTGACATGGCCTCAACCTCCAATGACGCGGGGCAACACAGCGAGCGAGCCCACCAGGATCCAGAACACCACGGCGTTGTAGCGCCACAGCTGTACCACCACGGCAGGTTCGAACGGCGCATGGGCGCCCACGTAGCCGTAGCGCACCCGCAGCGCCTGCATGACCGTCAGCACGACCGCCAGCCCGCCGTGGAACAGGGCATAAATCAGGCCCAACAGCAGCACGGCATCGTGGGTGGTCTCGGTGGGAGCCAAATCGGCGGCCAGCATCACCCAGGTGGTCACGGCGACCTGCACGGCCCCCAGCGCACCGGCCAGATAGAAGCCGCTGGCAAGCCCGGCATCCTGCTGGCGGCGCAGCCCACGGATCATTTTGACCATCACGATGTAGCCCGCCGTCATGGCCAGAGCCGCTACCACCAGCCCCACCAACGACAGTGGCGACGTGTCGGGCATGCTCCACTCCGGGGAGACGGTCCATAGATAGAACCAGCCAAACAGGTACGAGAGGAAGAACGAGCCGTTGGCAATCAGGAAGGTGCCCATGGCCCACACACCCGGGCCATCCATGGTGCGAGAGTGCAGCGGCGGGGCACCGGGTGACACATCGGCATCCGGCGCGGCCTTGGGATGCGCGCCGTTCTCCCAGGACCAGCGCAGCAGGAACACCCCGGCAATCAGCACGAAGACACCAGCCAGCGCATAGACCCGCACCAGCAGGCTGATACACACCACCGCCAGCGCCATGGCCGCAAACAGCGGCCACCAGGAGTTACCCGGCAGGTGGATGATTTCACGCACCTTGCCGGAGATGGGATCAGTGCCCCACATCTCACGCCGCCCGTGGGTGGCCACCGCCAGCGAGTGCTTCCCTTCTGCCATGGTGACAGGCAGGTTGGGGTCATCCCACAGGGGGTGACGGGTTTCGATCCTGGGCAGGCTGACGAAGTTGTAGGCACTGGGCGGCATGGTGTTGGCCCACTCCAGCGTATCGGCGTTCCAGGGGTTCTGCTTGGCGGGTTTGCCAAAGCGAAAGTGCAGCGCAATATCCAGCAGCACCATGGCAATACCGGCAGACATGACGAAGCTGCTGACCGACGAAAGCAGGTTGTAGATATCCCAGCCCATGCCGGTATCGTAGGTATAGACTCGGCGCGGCATCCCCAGCAGCCCGGTCCAGTGCATGATCAGGAAGGTGCCGTTGAAGCCCAGGAACGTCAGCCAGAAACCCCAGCGGCCCAGGTTCTCAGAGGGCATGCGCCCGGAAAACAGCGGCAGCCAGTAGTAGAGCCCGGCAATCAGCGGGAAGAACATGCCCCCCACCAGCACGTAGTGCATGTGCGCCACCACGAAGTGGGTATCGTGCACCTGCCAGTTGAACGGCACCAGCGCCAGCATGACGCCGGTCAAGCCACCACAGACAAAGATGATCAGAAAGCCCAGCACCCACAGCATGGGCAGCTTCATTTTGGGCTTGCCCAGCCATAGCGTGGCCAGCCACACGAACACCTGAATGGCCGTGGGCACTGCCACCAGCATACTGGCCGCCGAGAAGAAGGCTTGCGCCAGCTGGGGAATGCCCACGGTGAACATGTGGTGAACCCACAGACCGAAGCTGATGAACCCCGTGACGATAATGGCAAAGACCACCCAGCCGTAGCCGACGATGGGCCTGCCAGCGAAGACTGGAATCAGCGTCGAAATGATCCCCGCCGCCGGCAGGAAGATGATGTAGACCTCCGGGTGCCCGAACAGCCAGAACAGATGTTGCCACAGAATCGGATCGCCACCACTGGCCACCTCGAAAAACGGCATGCCGACGGCGCGCTCCAGCTCCAGCATGACACTGGCCAGAATCAGCGGCGGAAAGCCCACCACGATCATCAGCGCCATGGCGAGGATATACCAGGCAAACAGCGGCATTTTATGCAACGCCATGCCCTGGGTGCGGGTGCGCAAGATGGAGACGACGATTTCCACCCCGGCAGAAAGCGCTGAGATTTCCACGAAGGTAATCCCCAACAGCCAGAAATCAGGGCCAAGGTCAGGGGAGAACTCGCTGCTGCTGAGCGGGGTATACATGAACCAGCCGCTGGAAGGTGCGATTTCCAGAATCAGGCTGGAGGTCAGGATGATGCCGCCAAACAGGTAGCACCAGTAGCCCAGCGAGGTCAGCCGGGGGCACACCAGATCCCGCGCGCCGATCATCTTGGGGATCATGTAGATCGCCAAGCCCTCCAGCATGGGGATGGCGAACAGGAACATCATGACCGTGCCGTGCATGGTCGTGACCTGATTGTAGATATCCGGCGACATGAAATCCTGATCGGGCATGGCCAGCTGGGTACGCACCAGCATGGCCAGGATGCCACCGATCAGGAAAAACACCATCCCGGTGATCATGAAACGCAGGCCCAGCGTCGTATGGTTGACGATGGTCAGTGCCTTCAACCCCTTGGGGTTGCCCCAGATATCGTGCAGGTCTTCGTGGAGCTGCTTCGGGTCCTGCTCAACGGCTTTTTGACTAACGCTACTCATGGGTTCAAGGTCTCCAACCAAGCACCCAGGCTGTCCAGGGTGTCCGTGTCGATATCATCGTGGGACGGCATCAGGTTACCGGGCTTCAGCGTCTGATGATGCTGCAGCCATTGGCTGATGGCGCCATCATCCATGGCCATCACACCAGCGCCCAGCGTCGCTCGGCTGCCCACGTCGGAAAGGTCGGGCCCCAGCGTGCCACCACTGACCCCGGCCACCGTATGGCAGCTGGCACAGTGAGTCATGAACGCGCTGCGCGCCTCGTCGTCGGCGGCATTGGCCGTGGCCGCTGCTGCCAGCGCATCCTGCTGGCGCTCGGCCAGCCAGGCGTCGTACTCTTCCCGGGGCAGGGCTTCGACGAACAGGTGCATGTGGGCATGCCCGATGCCACACAGCTCGGCGCACTGGGCACCGAAGACGGCAGGAATGTCTGCCTGCAGGCGAATGCGGTTTTCCCGGCCGGGAATCATGTCGACCTTGCCGCCCAGGCGCGGAATCCAGAAACCATGGATGACGTCGGCGCCGGTCACGTGGAAGTCCACCGGCTCGCCGACCGGCATCACCAGATGGTTGGCCGTGACCACCTCGCCGCCTTCGGCATTAGGGTAGCGCACTTCGAACCACCACTGGTGGCCGATGACTTCGATCACCTCGCCGGGTTCGCCAATGGCCAGCATGCGCTGACCGGCGGGCACGCCAAAGGCGAGCAGCGCCACGATGCTGGCCACGGGCAGCAGGATACCGCCACCCAGAATCCAGTGGCGAGCCACCTTGCGCTCCTGGGAAGGCGTGCGGGTGACGTCCCTGGGCTTGAAGGCAAACAGCCACAACGCTGTGATGACCGCCAGCACCACGGTGCTGAAGGTCAACATGATCCACCAAATCAGGGCAACATCTCGTGCAGCCTGCCCAGCGGGGTCTAGAATGGACTTATCGCCCGCACAGCCAGCGGTCAACAGGGCCAGTCCGAGAACCGCCAAAATGGCTATCCGGTTGACCCGCCGACCCGTAACGCGTTGAATGTTGGGCGAGGCTATATTGCTGTTGCGTTCCCTCATCTGCTGTTTCCCTTTAGTCTGCCCACAGGAAGTGACCATGGCGCCAACTCCCCAACGTTCGATCAAAAGCCGAGCCTCTTTGGCTGGCCACCCACTGCACCCCGTAATGATTCACTTCCCCGTTGCTGCCCTGATGGCCCTGGTGGCAAGCGACCTGGCCTACTGGTATACCGAAGACCCTTTCTGGATGCGCAGCGGCCTGTGGCTGGCGGGCGTCGGTGCCTTTGGCGGCTGGGTCGCCTCGATAGCCGGTATCATCGATCTGGTCACGGTGTCGCGCATTCGGCGTCTGATTACCGGCTGGAGCCACGCCATCGTGGCGGTGGTGATGCTCTCGCTGGCGTCGTTCAACTGGCTGCTGCGCTTCAACGAGCCCGACGCGATCCTGCCCTGGGGGCTGGCGGTATCGCTGCTGACCGGAGGGCTGATTGCGCTGGCCGGCTGGCTGGGCGGCCAACTGGTTTATGAACACGCCGTGGGCGTGGATGTCGACTGACCACCTGCTCATGGGCATCGGCTAACTCCAATCAAGTGGTTTGGCCAGCACGAAGCCCAGTACGGCCAGAATACCCGCCACTGCCAGCAACAGCGCCAGCAGGTTGGCGGGTTTCACACCGCGATAGATGCCCATTTCCAGGCGTAGAATCAGCCAGCCAAAACAGCCGTGGGCAGCCACCATGACCACCACCGCGGCCAGCTTGAAGATCAGCCACCCCCCCATTAACCCGTGAAGCAGGAACAGCAGCGTGCCCGACGCAATGGCCAGCAGCGCGGCAGGGGTGGCAACGGAGTTGTAGAAGTAGCGCGGCATGGGCGGTGAGCCCTGCGCAAAGCCAGCGTCCTTGCGCAGCTGAAGGGCGTGACTCAGCAGCGCAGGTAAGTAAAGCAGCGAACCGCACCAGATAACCAGTGCGGCAATGTGAAGCAATTTTAGCCAGGGCATTGCGGCTTCCTTGCGTTGCATTGGGCAGGGGGAGAAATAACTCCGTTAACCTTAGACAACACTGGCCACTCTGGCTAGCCGTTTAGCTAACGATAATCTCGTAACCCGTGAATTTACGAAGATTTATCACGCCGGTATCGAGTATCAGGTACTGCCCTTTCACGCCCTGCAAGACACCCTCTACCTGTGGCTGCTTATCGAAATTGTGCGACACCACCTTGCGTGGAAAAGCCTCCACCGGGTAGTGGAAGTGGTAAGGCGTTTCATCCAGTTCACGAATGGCATCCTCACCATGCACCTGGCGCAGTTGCGCCAGCCCATCGGCCAATACGCTCAACAGACGGTCTCGCTCTGCGCACAGGTCCAGCGTGGCCACCTCGCCTTTCAACATGGCCCGCCAGTTGGTGCGGTCGGCGACCTGCTCCTTGAACAGCATTTCGACCATGCCGGACTGCTGCCGCGTATTGACCTCCAGAATGGGCAGCGCCTGAATGGCCCCCTGATCCAGCCAGCGGGTGGGCATCTGGGTTTTGCGGGTGATGCCCACCTTCAGCCCCGAGGAGTTGGCAAGATAAACGATATGGGGCTGGAAACAGTGGGCCTCGCCCCACTCGGGTTCGCGGCAGGTGCCCTGGTAGTAGTGGCAGGTTTCCGGCTTCATGATGCAGGTATCGCACTGGGCCAAGCGCTTGAAACACGGGTAGCAATACCCCTGAGCAAAGCTCTTGTTGGTGGCGCGCCCGCAGTGAGTGCAGGCAATGGCCCCGCTCCAGTGCAGGCGTATGAACGACCCTACCCGCTCGTTCAGGCCAACCCGATGCTCCCCAGCACGCAGGTGGTAGACCACCTCGGCATCCTTGCGGCTTGGCACACTGGCCGCCATTTTCTGCAGACACCCCTGCACCGGCGTAGCGTCAGTGGCAAACAAATCATCAGTCACGGGTGGCATCCCGCGCCAGGCCTGCCATTTCCGGGCTGACGCCCGCCCCCGTGGCACCCGCCCCACAGGTGCGGCGCTCCAGGTAACCCACCCGATTGGCTTCGGGCACGTTGTTTTCCATTTCATAGCGCATCACCGCCTCCAGGCAGAGCTCGGTCTGCTCGGCGGTCAGGCGACGCCCATCCGGCCACTTGCGTAGGGCAACCGCCTGCTTGAGGCTTTCATAGATGGTGGGCGTCATTTGATGAATCATCTTGTCGAACGTCATGTCACTCACGGTCAGCACCTCTTTTGCGGGTTGCTCAAAGCTTTTTGAAGCGGGAAGAATAATACCAGCCGGTTGCCAGCCCCACGAGCAGGCCACCCAAATGCGCCTCGTTGGCAACGTTGCCAAAGCCCACGGTGCCTGCAATGCCGGTCATGGTAAAGACCATCCAGCCCAGCATGAAGACCACCAGCATTTGCGGCACAAAAAAACCGCTGCCTGGGGCACGCCGGGACATCAGCCACACATGCGCCAGCAGCGCATAGACGACCCCGGACATGCCACCAAACAGCACCGTGCCGGTCATGTACTGGGCAAGGTTGGCACCGATGCCCGCCAGCAACAGCAATAGCAGCATCGTTTTGCTGCCCTGGCGCCGCTCGATCTGCTGGCCGAAATACCACACCCACATCAGGTTGAAGATCAGGTGCATCCAGCCAAAGTGGAGAAAAGCCGGTGACAGCAGGCGCCACACCTGACCACTGAGCAAGGTATCGGGCAGCGAACCGTAGACCAGTTGCCCCCCAGAGACACCCACCGGCACGATGGTCAAAGAGACGATCAGCAGATCGCCCCAGATCCCGGTCAATGCAAATACGGCCAGACTGATCAGAATCATCAGCGCCGTCACCGGTACTTGTCGCAGAGTCGCGACCAGCCCTTGGGTGGGCAGCGAGCGCTTGGGTGGCGCCGCGTCGCTGATCAGCTCGTCGCCTCGCTCCCAGCGAGCCACCAGGGCACGGAGCTCATCGTATTGGCGCGGGTCAGCCACCCAGAGGAGCTGGCCGTCTTCTTCATCGGTGATGCGATGGCCTATCCGGTAATGCCATAGGGCCTTGCGCAGCGCTTGAGTGTCTGCATCGGGGGGCAAGAGCATGACGGGGTGCATGACATCTTCCTTTTAACCAGTGGTCATGACGCTTACGCGCACGTTTGCCATCGGATACGCAAAAAAATCCGGCGGAGGGGGCCGCCGGATAAAAGCAAGGGATCATTCAAGGGAACACTTACTCTGATAGCCGGCAGCAGGGTTAGTTCAGCAGTTTTGCAAAAATTATGTAACCAATTGTAATAATTGCTCAAAAGGGTCAATCAAAATCGATCTCCCAGGGCTTGGGCAATGCCCGCTCTTCTCTAGGCACTTGAATCCAGACGAAATGATCGGCATTCAACTGTTGTTCACCGCTCCAACGATAGGCCACCAGTCGACCAAATTTTACCGCACTGTAGTCCAGACAAGCGATATTGGCGGCGGGCAAGGCGGGAATGCCCTCGCACCAGTAGTGGCCGATGAACAGCGGCGGCTGCTCCGGGCCGTAATAGCTGAGCCGCTCGCGCTCCTGCAGCGTCAATGGCCGCGTCTCCAGGTCGCCCGGCAGGTTATCCGGCTGGAATACCACATCACCCCACTGCTGCGGGTTGGCCGACCAGAAGTGCGCGCGAAAGGTCTGCCGGGTAAAACCGTCGCCCGAGTGGATGGCCACGCCTTCCGGTAGCCGAATGTGCGGGCCACGGGTCAGGCGGTCGAGAATTCGGAACGCCTGGGTCGAGGGGTCGGTAGACTCCACCAGAAAGCGGTCGTCCAGTTGGGCAGACGGTGAACGCTGACGGAGCTGGCGAATCAGCTCATCGTCCCAACAGGCGTGCACCACCCGGATACCGTCCAGTTCCAGGCACAGCGGAATGGTCTTGAACCATGCCAGGGTATCTTCCCACTCGTTGGTATGGTCACGATACTGGTCGAGGGTATCCTGAATGATGCGATTATGGCGCGGCGTATGCTCGCGCAGCCAGCGCTTGGCGCTGCCTGGCGGGGCCGGGTGCATATAGGCCAGGGCGTTGTATTCATGGTTGCCCATGACGATATGCGCCTCGCCCTCCTCGACCATGCGCCGCGCGATGGACACCGCCAGCCGAATGCGTGGGCCGCGATCGATCAGGTCCCCCAGGAAGATCACCTTGCGGCGCGGGTGGCGATACACGCCCTTGCGCTGATGGTAGCCCAGCTTCTCCAGCAGCGCGGCCAGGGTGGCACCGCAGCCGTGAATATCGCCAATGAGATCGTAGCCCTCCATGTCAATCTCCTAGCCGATGGCTCCAACCGAGTTTGCTGCGCAGCACTTCATAGAAGTTATGCCCCAAGGGGTGTACCAGTTGAACGCGCTCCGGTTTGCGGGTGATCACCAGCACATCGTCGGGCTTGGCCACCGCGCGGGTTTGCCCGTCGCAACTGATATGCGGGTAGGTCTGGTTGGTTTCGCCAATGTGTATACGAATCTCGCTGGCGGCATCGATCACGATCGGTCGGCTGGAGAGGGTATGCGGGAACATGGGCACCAGCGTGACCACTTCCAGCTTGGGGTGCATGATGGGGCCCCCACCGGAAAGCGCATAGGCCGTCGAGCCAGTCGGGGTAGCGACGATCAACCCATCGCTGCGCTGGCTATAAACGAACTGGCCATCGATGAACAGCTCGAATTCGATCATGCGAACCGCTTTGCCCGGGTGCACGACGACTTCGTTGAGCGCTTCGCCGTCACCCACCGCCACGCCGTTGCGGTACAGCACGGCATCCAGCAGAAAGCGCTCTTCTATTTCGAACTCGCCTGCCAATACCTCCCCCACGCGCTGCTCCAGCTCGTCGGGGGAGATATCGGTCAGGAAGCCGAGCCGCCCGCGGTTGACGCCCAGAATCAGCGTGCCACTGCGGCACAGGGTGCGGGCGGCGCCCAGCAAGCTACCGTCGCCGCCCACCACGATGACCAGATCGCACAGCTCGCCCAGCATGCGACGACTGGCTTCCGGCTGGCCATGATGCGGCAGCGCGGTGGCGGTACGGTCCTCGATCAGCACCTTGTAGCCATGGCCAACCAGGTAATCCACCAAGCGCTGGAGCGAGTCCAGCACCTTGTCGCTGCCCAGGCGGCCAATCAGGCCAATGGTCTTGAACGGCGGCGTGGCTGGACGCTGGCGCCCGGCGGCGGTTTGTGAGGTTGAGGTATGAGACATGGGCGACTCTCGCTGGCATCAGCCCACATTATGGGGAGTCATGGGGTATCGGGCAAATCCGGCGGCGTGGCGATGACCCTCACCACGCCGTAAAATCAGCAGCTTGAGTCAGGCCAGGGCAATCTTGCGGCGCTGCAACCACCAGTGGTTGAGCCACAGAGACGCCCCCATGATGGCAGCGCCCAGCAACAGCTTGCCCAGATCCGCATCGCGGTTCCAGATGACCAGATTGACCACCAGCCCAGCAGGCACCAGCGCGTTGTTCATGATGGCCAGGGTGCCCGCATCCACCCGGGTGGCGCCCTGGTTCCAGGCGAAGTAGCCCACCCCGGAGGCCACCAGACCCAACCACGCCAGCACGCCCCACTGCACCGGAGTGCTGGGTAGCGCTGACACGTTACCGAACAGCAGGAAGGCCGGCAGCGCCACCAGCATGGCGCCGATGAAGAACCAGCCAAACACGTTGTGCCAGGCCAGGGTGGGCGGCAGGTCTGCCGCTAAACGGCGATAGCCTACTTGACCAATCGCAAAGCACAGGTTGGCCCCTTGAACGACCAGAAAGCCCAGCCAGAAGCCGCTGTCGATGCCGTCGTAGCGGATCACCCCGGCACCCAGCACCGCCAGCAGCGCGGTGACCAGATAAATGGGCGTGAATCGCTTGAACATCAGGTCATCCAGCAGGGCGATATACACGGGGGTGAAAATAGTGAACAGCAGGACTTCCGGCACCGACAGCAGCAGGAAGGATTGGTAGAAGAAGGTGTACATGACGCCCAGCTGAATGGCGCCCAGCGCCATCAGTGCCAGCCGCTGCTTACCCTGCAGCAGGCCCGGCCGTAGAAACGGCAGGAACACCAATGTAGCAAGTGCCACCCTGATCAGAACGGCAAAGTAGCTATCCACCTGCCCCGCCAGGTAGACGCCGATCAAGGAGAAAGAGAAGGCCCAAAGCGCCGTGACACCGACCAGATAGCTCATCAGTAAACCCCGAAAAACATAAAAGTTGACGGAGATTATACGCAGTTATCGTTGGCTGCCAATGGGCACGGCGAGGAAATCAGCGCTCAGCGTGATGTTTGCCGAGCCAGCGCCAGGCGTAGATCACCCCGGGCAGCCAACCCAGCAGGGTCAGGAGCGTCGCCGTGGTCACCCGCTGCCCGCCTCCATCGGTCAGCCCCACCGCCAAAGGCGGCAGCAATATGGCCAGCGCGCGATAGGCCAGGCGCAAGGCAGCTGGTTCCTGCACGGGGGGCTGCCCCGGAGATGCCTGCGATGCGCTCAAAGAAGCAGGCTGCGCCACCGCTGGCGGCGTGTAGTGCCCTACCGGGTCCGGGGCATGGGCTGGCGTGTTTGTGACCTGCGTATTTGGGGCCTTCGCCTCTGACGCTTCGGCCTTCTCCTGAGCGCGGGCCAGCGCTTTGCGGTGCGCTTCCTTGTTGATTTTCTGCTCCAGGGTCTCGACGCCTTCGGTCAGGTCATCGTGAAAACGCTCCCAGTCTTCCCAGTCATGGGGCGTACCCGCCTTGGGGCGCTGGTTACCGGAGCCGCGCGCCCGCTCCCAGGCCTTCTCTTCCAGGGTATTGGGGCGCTCCGGCTCTCGCTCCAGACCGACTCCCTTGCGGTTGAGGTATTCACGTGCGTCCATAAAAGCTCCTGACTACGTCGCTGACGATTCGACCATGGTCAACCGTTGAATGTCTGAAGTATGAGGGCAAGGCAGGGCAAGTTAAATCTCCTACAGTAAAAGAGTTGGCCGTGCCTGGCGGCCACTGCGTCACGCTCGAGGAGACTGCCCATGAACAACAAGATTCCGGATACCGTACGCGACATCATGTCCCGCGATTGCTACCGCGTCTCGGGGGAGACGTCCATCACCAACCTGGCGCAAGGCCTGGCGCTGCATCGCCTGCCCGGCGCACCGGTCGTCGATGCAGCCGACCGGCTGATCGGCTTCATTTCCGAACAGGACGTGCTTGGCCGCGTACTGGACAGCATATACCATGACGACGAAGCCCCACTGGTCAAAGAGCTGATGCGCCAGGATGTGCTGACCGCGTCGCCCAACCAGAGCATCACCGACCTGGCTCAGGAGATGCTGGGCAAGAAGCCCAAGATCTATCCGGTGGTCGAACAACAGCGGTTGGTTGGCATCGTCACCCGCCGCGACATCCTGATCGCCCTGTTGACCATTCGCCGTCATTGAGCCGATATTTTCTTGATCGCAAAAAAAACCGCTGCTTGAAAAAGCAGCGGAAGCAAGGGATCGAAAACAATAGCCAGAACAACACTATTAGCGACTGCCATCGCGATGTTGCCTGTACACTCAGACACTTCCCAGAGGAAAAGTTCGCACAAAGGTCAAAATTTTCGTCTTCCCCGGGGTACGCGTATACTGGGCACTCCCCTACTCACCGCGACACAGGGAGCGTGACATGGCACTCTATCTACTGGTCTTTGGCGTTTGCGTCGTGGTGATTGGCGGCGTGCTGCTGGCGCTGATGACCGCCAGCACACCGCGCTATCGCACCGAGCCTCAGGATCTGCTCGCTCTATTCGACAAGGCCCTGGCCAGTCAGGTGAGCGAAACCGAGTGGAACACCATCATTGGCTACCCCATTCGGCATGACGAATACCTGGATAACATACGCCGTCGCGCATCCCACTTGATGGATAGCCACGGCAGGCGTTGGCAGATCGCCCAGGGCAAACCGCTGCTCAACGCCACCGGTCAGGAGGAGCTGCAGGCCCTGCGCGACCACCTGGCGGCCCATACCGCGCTGCGCTAGCCTTGCGTCGTCGAGGAGATCTTCATGCCCAGCACCATCCGCCAAATCCCGCTGGAGAGCGCTACCCGCCACCACGCCCATGACTTTCACCAGATCGTCATTACCCTGTGCGGCTCTTCCGAGTTCGAGATCGAGGGCTTGGGCGGACGCGTCAATGCATTTTCCGGCTGTATCGTGCCCGCCAATCACGAGCATTACTACTCCGGCAGCGGCCATAACCGCCAGCTAATTCTGGACCTGCCGGAAGACGCCCCCGCACTGACGGGAGAGCATCGTGAGCTGGTGGCGCTATTCGATGCGCCGCGTTTTTTTGCACTGGACAGCGCATTACGCCACTACCTGACCTTCGTCGAAAGCGAGCTGGCCCGAGGATTCGACAATTCGGCCACCTCCTTTCAACAGGACCGTCTGGCCGCGACGCTGCTGGGGTCGTTGAAAGCCCGCCTGGGGGCCGAGCCATCCGCTGCCCAACGGCGCATCAACCTGCACCAGATCGACCGTTTCATTCGCCGCCATCTGGCCGACGAGCTGCGCGTTGCCGACCTGGCCAGGCTGGCCTGCCTGAGCGAGGCCCACTTCTCGGAACGCTTCCGTGCCCAGACAGGCTTGTCGCCCTGGCAATACGTGCGTCGACAGCGCCTGCACGCCGCTCGGCAGCTGATTCTGCAAAGCCGTCTGCCTTTGACCGATATTGCCATTCAGACCGGCTTTGCCAACCAGAGTGCCCTCTCTCATGCCTTTCGACGCAGTTACGGCGCGTCGCCCCGTCAGCTACGCCAGGGCGGTGCCTGCACTACGCTCGCTACGTCCAACCCAGCCTCGGGGTCGTCCCCTGCCGCCCCGCTGGTCTCACCCTGCCGCTAGGCCAGCACGAGACACTCCCCCCCTCGACCGCCCGGCAGCGTTGAGAGCTGCGCTGGCAAGTGGCCAGCCGCTCTACTAAAGTCGTAAAACGATCCTTCTTGCCGAGAATTTGACACGTTTTGCCATGAAAACGACATACAACTGACGGGCGCGCGCTCTACATTCGACAACATACTGGGCGCCTGCCCTGCTATCACTGTTTTTAAACGCTAGTGAATCCAGCCATTCGCTTCAGCAGCCTGTTTCAGACCTGTCTTACGGGGGCCTCAATGCTTAATGCCAAGAAAATGCGTGACCCAGCCATCTGGCAAACCGACCTTGATACGCTGATGGCGCGTATTAGCGACCACTACATCGTGGATGAGGACGCCTACGTCAGCGAGCTGATCAAGGTACTGAACGCCGACTCGGACGACTTCTCCCGCATCGAAGCCAACACGGCCGCGCTGGTGCGAGAAGTACGCAACATGGACACCGCCGTCGACACCATCGACGAGCTGCTGCAGCAGTACAGCCTGGACACCCATGAAGGCCTGATGCTGATGTGCCTGGCCGAAGCCATGCTGCGCATCCCGGACACCGCCACCGCCGACGCCTTGATCGAAGACAAGCTGGGCCCGGCCGACTGGCAGTCCCACGTGGGCAAGAGCGAGTCCTGGATGGTCAACGCCTCTACCTGGGGCCTGCTGATGACCGGCAAGGTACTGAAACTGGACCACCCCAAAGAGGGCCAGCCTGCTCACTTCATCAATCGCATGGTCAACCGTATGGGTGAGCCGGTGATTCGCCGGGCGATGATGGAAGCCATGAAAATCATGGGCAAGCAGTTCGTGCTGGGCCGCGATATCAACGAAGCGCTCAAGCGCTCGAAGCCGCTGTTCAACAAGGGCTACACCTACTCCTACGACATGCTGGGGGAAGCCGCCCGCACCCGCGCCGATGCCAAGCGCTACTTCGACGACTACGCCCGCGCCATCGAGCAGGTGGGCAAAGCCTGCAAGACGCTGGGCGACAAGACCCCCGCCCCGTCGGTGTCCATCAAGCTGTCGGCCCTGCATCCGCGCTATGAGTTTGGCCGTCGCGAGCAGGTGCTGGCCGAGCTGGTGGACACCGTGATCAAGCTGGTCACCAAGGCGCGCGAGCTGGACGTGGCCGTCACCATCGACGCCGAAGAGGTAGACCGTCTGGAGCTGTCGCTGGAGGTCTTCCGCGCTATTTACCAAAGCAGTGCTGCCAAGGGATGGGGCCACTTCGGCCTGGTGGTGCAAGCCTATTCGAAGCGTGCGCTGCCCGTGCTGCACTACCTGAACCGACTGGCCGACCAGCAAGGCGACGAAATTCCGCTGCGCCTGGTGAAGGGCGCCTACTGGGACAGCGAGATCAAGGAGTCGCAGCAGCTGGGGGTCGATGGCTACCCGGTCTACACGCGCAAGGCGTGTACCGATGTGGCCTACCTGGCTTGCGCCCAGTTCCTGCTCTCTGACGACACCCGCGGGCGCATCTTCCCGCAGTTCGCCACCCACAACGCGCATACCGTGACCACGATTCTGGAGCTGGCCAACCAGGACAGCCGCCCGTTCGAGTTCCAGCGCCTGCACGGCATGGGCGAAGCGCTGTATGACGCCGCCCTGGCGCGCGCCCCCAAAGGCACCTACTGCCGCATTTACGCCCCGGTGGGCGCTCACAAGGACTTGCTGCCCTACCTGGTGCGTCGCCTGCTGGAAAACGGCGCCAACTCCTCGTTCGTGCACCAGATCGTCGATCCCGAAGTGCCGGTGGAGTCGCTCTGCAAGCACCCCATCGAAACCCTGCGCCAGCAGAAGAGCTTCTACAACAAGCGGATTCCGCTGCCCAAGGACATCTACGGTGCGAAACGTCGTAATTCCCGTGGCGTCAACCTCAACATCCGCAGCCAGTACTACCCGCTGATGGAGAAGATGGCCACATTCATGGACAAGCAGTACCCCACCCGGCCGCTGCTGGCGTTCGACGTGGCCGAAGATGCGGGCAATACCCACAGCGTGACATCGCCCTTTGACCGTCGCCAGACCGTGGGCAGCGTGCAGTGGACCACCAAGGAGCAGGCGGCCAAGGCACTGGACGCTGCCTGGGAAGCGTTCCCGCGCTGGGATGCCACGCCGGTTGCCGAGCGCGCGGCCATTATTCGCCGCCTGGGCGACCTGATGGAAGAGCACATGGCCGAGCTGATGACGCTCTGCTCCCGGGAGGGTGGCAAACTGCTCACCGACGGCGTGGACGAGATCAAGGAAGCCGTGGATTTCTGCCGCTATTACGCCATGCGCGCCGAAGAGTCGTTCGGCGAGCCCATCGAGCTGCCTGGCCCCACCGGTGAATCGAACCGGCTATCCATGGGCGGCAAGGGCGTGTTTGCCGCCATCAGCCCCTGGAACTTCCCGGTAGCCATTTTCTGCGGTCAGATCGTCGCAGCCGCCGTGGCAGGCAACACCGTGCTGGCCAAGCCCGCCGAGCAGACCTCTATCGTCGCGCATCGCGTCATCGAACTGCTTTACGAAGCGGGCATGCCCCGCGATGTAGTGCAGCTGCTGCCGGGCGACGGCCCCACCGTGGGTAGCGTACTGACCTCCGACCCGCGCATCACCGGCGTAGTGTTCACCGGCGGTACCGATACGGCTCAGATCATCAACCGCGCCCTGGCCGCCCGCGAAAACGCGCCGCTGCCAACCCTGATCGCGGAAACCGGCGGCATGAACGCCATGATCGTGGATTCCACCGCCCTGCCCGAGCAGGTGGTCATGGACACGATCCAGTCAGCGTTCCAGAGCGCCGGGCAGCGCTGTTCTGCTCTGCGTGTGCTTTACCTGCAGGATGACGTGGCCGACCGCGTCATCGAGATCCTCAAGGGCGCCATGAGCGAACTGCGGATCGGTGACCCGCGAGACCTGGGCACCGACGTGGGCCCGGTCATCGATGAAGACGCGCGCAAAGGGCTGCTGGCACATATCGACAAGCTCAAGGGCGAAAACCGGCTGGTCGCCGAAACCTCGATGACCGCCGAGCATACTCAGCACGGCACTTTCGTGGCCCCGGTCGCCTTTACCATCGACAGCATCGATGCGCTGACCCGCGAGCAGTTTGGCCCCGTGCTGCACATCGTGCGTTACAAGGCCCGCGAGATCGACAAGGTGATCAACGACATCAACGGTCGGGGATATGGCCTGACGTTTGGCGTGCATAGCCGTAACGAATCCTTTGCCGCTGAAATAGCGCAGAAAATTCGAGTAGGCAATGTGTACATCAACCGTAATATCATCGGCGCAGTGGTCGGCGTGCAGCCATTCGGCGGTCAGGGCCTTTCGGGCACCGGCCCCAAAGCGGGTGGCCCGCATTACCTGCAGCGCTTCGTGACTGAGAAGACGATCACCAACAACACCGCCGCCCTGGGTGGCAACGCGTCGCTATTGGCGCTAGGGGATGAGTAGAACGCTCATCGACATAAACTAACCTGAACTCCTGAAAAGGATCCGTCTCATGGTTGACAATAATAGCGTGACTGCCTGCGCTGCCACGGCCCTCCCAGGCCGTGCACCAGGCACAGGGAACTCGACATCGATACTCCGCCATACCCTTTCCGGCGCCCTGCTTGATGGCTCGAGCCGTGGCCAGCCACTGGCCACGCCGAACCGGCAGGGAAATTAACAACAAGATCAACGCGCTTTGGCCACGCACCGCCAAGGCGCTGACGCTGTCGGAGTCAGGAATGTACGAAAGAGCGGCCAGCACGCGCGGGCTTTCGTAGGTGACCTGACTCCGTTCTGACGAACTGGAGAAGTGTTATGGCTACTGGTGTTTGGATTAGCTTGCTTGGATATTTTGCGCTCATGATCGCCATCGGCATCTATGCCATGCGCAAAGCGACCTCTTCCTCGGAAGATTACATGTTGGGGGGCCGTACTCTCAGCCCGCAGGTCGCGGCACTCTCGGCAGGGGCCTCCGATATGAGCGGCTGGCTGCTGCTGGGCTTGCCCGGGGCCATGTTCGTGTCTGGGCTGGGCTCTGCCTGGATCGGCATTGGCCTGCTGGTGGGCGCACTGCTCAACTGGATACTGGTCGCGCCTCGCCTGCGCGAGCAGACCATTCATTACGGCAACGCGATTACCATTCCGGCGTTTCTGGCCAACCGATTCCCGACCCGTGCCCTGGCACTGCGCACCGTGTCGGCCATCGTGATCGTGATCTTCTTTGCCGTGTATACCGCCTCGGGCCTGGTAGCCGGTGGCAAGCTGTTCGAAACGGCCTTCACCGGAGTGTACAACTTTGGCGACATGAGCAACTACGCCATGGGCGTCATCATTACCCTCGGCGTGGTGCTGATCTATACCGTGGTAGGCGGCTTCCTGGCCGTGAGCATGACCGACTTCGTGCAGGGCTGCATCATGATGCTGGCCTTGATCATCATGCCTGCGGTAGTGCTGTTCGGTGACGGCGGCGGTGGTTTCTCACAGGCCTCGGTGACGCTCAATAGCATCGATCCCACGCTGCTCTCCTGGACCACGGGGCTGACGTTCGTAGGCTGGCTTTCGGCGGTGACCTGGGGCCTGGGCTATTTTGGTCAGCCGCATATCATCGTTCGCTTCATGGCCATTCGCTCACAAGAAGACGTGCCTGTAGCGCGTAACATCGGTATGGGCTGGATGCTGGTTTCGCTGATCGGTGCCGTATCGCTGGGCCTGGCGGGCCGCGCCTTCGCAGTGCGTAACGGCCTGGACATCCAGGACCCTGAAACCATCTTCATCGTGCTGGCCAACCTGCTCTTCCACCCGTTGATCACCGGCTTCCTGTACGCGGCGCTGCTGGCAGCGATCATGAGCACCATCTCAAGCCAGCTGCTGGTCTCCTCCTCTTCGCTGACGGAAGACTTCTACCGCCTGTTCCTGCACAAGAATGCCACCGAGCAGCAGTGCGTCGCGGTGGGCCGTGTGTGCGTCGTGCTGGTGGGTATCGTAGCCGCCATCATTGCTTCCAATGAAGACTCGCAGGTGCTGGGGCTGGTCAGTAACGCCTGGGCAGGCTTTGGCGCCGCCTTTGGTCCGCTGATCATCCTCTCGCTGATGTGGCCGCGTACCAACGGTGCTGGCGCGCTGGCGGGCATGATCGTCGGTGCCGCCACCGTCATGATCTGGATTTCGTTGGGCTGGAGCGGCTCCTTCCTGGGTGGCCCGGGCGTCTACGAAATCATCCCCGGCTTCATCGCTTCCTTCATCGCCATCCTGGTCGTCAGCAACATGACCGCCGATGCCGGTGAATACCAGCACATCGAGCGCTGATTTTGGCGATGACTCTTACCCCCTACTCTTGACCCTTTTGCCAACCTCACCACCTGCTTCGGCAGGCGGTGAGCACTGGCAAGCACGCATCCGAGACCTCCTCGTCAAGGCCCCGCCTTGCAGGAGGTCTCTTGCATTGTTGGCCGCTTGCGCAGCGCTCTTTGCCTCAGGTCAATAACCCACCGCTTCTGGCTGGTTATAGTGGCGCCATGGATCACGAACCACTCACCCTCATCATGGTCAGGAGCAACATTATGCGCCCGTTCAAACCCTCTACTCTCATCGCTGCCAGTCTGGCCGCTGCAACGCTGGCCGCCAGCAGCCAAGCGTTTGCCTACGGCGCAGGTGATTTCTTTACCCGCGTGGGCGTGGCACAAGTGTCACCCAAAAGCGACAACGGCGCTCTGGCCGATGGCGCCCTGTCGGTAGACGTTCAGGACAAGACCGACTTCGCCTTTACGCTGGGCTATCGCTTTCATGACAAGGTGGGCATCGAACTGCTAGCCGCACTGCCCTTCAAGCACGACATTGCTCTGAACGGCGAGAACCTTGCCTCGACCAAGCACCTACCACCCACCCTGACGCTGCAGTATTACCCGCTGGGCGGCACCCAGGCACGGGTTCAGCCCTACATTGGCGCCGGTATCAACTACACGCGCTTCTCGGACGAACAGCTGGCGATTGGTGAGTTGGATCTGGACGACTCCTGGGGTCTGGCAGGCCAATTGGGTATCGACCTGCTGATCGACGACAACTGGGCGCTCAACGCCGCCGCCTGGTACCTGGACATCGATACGGACGCCACGGTGAACGGCGCCGCAGCGGGCACCGTCGAAATCGATCCCATCGTGGTCATGGCGGGTCTCAGCTACCGCTTCTAGAAGATGCGGGGCTACCCATCCAACCAAACAGGCCCGGGGCATTTGCTCCGGGCCTGTTTGGTTGAGAAGCACGGCAGCGCCGCACTGGCGGCTACCTGTTCAGTTGTCCGTCACCAGCTGGTCGACTCTTTCCATGGCGCGAATGACCAGCACCTGGTCGCTGGCGCGCACTTTTTCCTGCATCAGATAAGCGGCCATGGCGGGCGCTACCTCACACCTGGCGGGCATGGTCGCCTGGGCCTCGACCAGCGCGGTCAATCGGGCCACAAACACATAGCGCACCCACTGGGGCAGCGACATGGTATCCACACAAAAGGGCTCCTGACTGGCAAACGCGCTCGCCTCTGGAAGGGAGGTGCGCCATAGGTTGGCGGCTTTCATCGCGGCTTCAAGCTCGAGAAGCGCGGTTTGAAGCTGTTGATGGACGCTCATAAACAGTCTACTCATAAGGAATGGTCGGCGTGATTATCCCAACTCTGTGGGTAACTTGCCACCGAGAGGCATGGCCAACGCGTTTATGCACAGATTCACAGAAAACCTGCAAGAGGCTGTGGATAAACTATGGAAAGGTGTCGCAACGGCTACTCCCACGGGGCCCGGGGAATGTTGTTCACTTTTTGACCACCTCGACGATAAGGTATGGCTTTATCAATGGTTACGGCTGACAGTGACCGAGCATCAAGGTAGAGTGCACGCTTGAAATTCGGAAGGATGTCATGCAACCAATTACTACCCTCGATGAGTTCTTTACCCGCAGCGGTGCTGACGTGACGCTCTACCATATGGGGCGTCGTGTCGTGCCTTGCTCGCGGGATACCCTGCGCGGCTTCGAGCAGGCCGAGCACGCCTGGCCCGAGCCCTGGCAGGGGCAGGCGCGCCTGGGCATCGTGTTTAGGCTGGGCGCCATGCCTGAACCGGCCATCTGGTTTCTCGCCCTGCCGCTGGACGAGCAGGGCATGCTCTCGCCTGCACAGCGGGATGGCTTCATCAATCGCCTGCTGGAAACCCTAGGGCGTAATGCCCTGGCGTCAGAGCAGCAGACATTGACAGCTGACGCCAGCGCTGGCGTAGACGACCTGATGAAGGACAACCCACTGGCTTTCACGCCCGACGTCACCTTTCAGGCCATGCTCAATGCCCGTGCGACGCTGCAGCTGGGGTTACCTGCCAGTCAGCATCTGGAGCCGGTAGAAGCGTATTTGAGCGGCCAGCAGTCGATCGATTGGCAAGCGCTGGGCGTTCAGGGTCTGGCCGATTTCACGGTTCGCATGGATGACGATGCCGCCGAGGCGCTGGCCAAGCGGTTTTCCGAGTTGCCTGTCAACGTTATCCATGCGCTATGCTACTGCCTTGAACATCGGCCTTTGCAAACGTGCCTGCTGGTGGCCCTGCAGGCACGTGGCGAACAGGCCGCCAGTGAAGGAGACGTGGAAACCTTGTGCGCCTGCGTGCGAGCGGTGGGCAGCTCACCAGAACCCACGGTAGGCGATTGGTACACGAGCTTGCTTGAGGATAGCGCTGCCTGCGGCCCTGACCTGATGGCTGCCATGGCCGGGCGCGGCTGGCAACTGCTGGAAGACGCGACACGCCTGCCGCTGTTCCTGAACAGGCTGGCCGAAAACGTGCATGCCGATTTCTCAGCCGTCGTGCGTGATATCGCCCTCGTTCCCAGGCTACGCTTGCCTGTCATGTTGACCCTGCGTGACGCACCTGTCGGTTCACCCATGCACGCACGCCTGGCAGGCCTGATGCCGCGCCGCGCATAAATTCGTAACAGGTGACGGTCATCATCATGCTGTTCTGCTCTTATTATCTCAGGAGTCACCCGTGAAGGAATTACCCTATCAGGCCAAGGCCGTGATTGGCCGCCGTGAAATGGTCACGCTGACCGACCTGGGGCTTCATCTGTGCTGCAAGGCCGATACCGGCGCACGCACCTCTGCCCTGCATGCCGAAGAGATCGAGACGGAAGAAGACGCCCATGGGCAGCTGTGGGTCAGTTTCGTCACCCACAGTGGCGGCCCCGAGACCCCGGGGCATCGTTATCGTCTACATTTACATGACAGAAGACGGGTGACCAGCTCGAATGGGCACAGCGAATGGCGCTACGTCATTCGCACACAGATGGAACTGGGCCAGCTCAGCTTTCCCGTCGAACTTACCTTGACCGACCGCAGCAATATGCGCCACCCCATGCTATTGGGCAGACGCGCCATGCGTCGTCTGTTAGTCGCACCCGGCGCTGCCTTTTTGCACGGCGAGCCTTGAATACACTTAATAAGCCTTTCTGTTTTGGCCCGGAGCCCTGCATGCATATTGCCCTACTTTCGCGTAACCGCAATTTATACTCGACCCGCCGCCTGGTGGAAGCCGCCGAGCAGCGCGGCCATACGGCCCGGGTGGTGGATACGCTACGCTGTTACATGAGCATCGCCTCTCATCACCCTTCGATTCATTACAAGGGGGCTGAGATCGAGCCCTTCGATGCGGTCATCCCCCGCATCGGCGCCTCGGTGACTTTCTACGGCTGCGCCGTGCTGCGCCAGTTCGAAATGATGGGCACCTACGTGATCAACGACTCGGTCGCCATCACCCGCTCCCGCGACAAGCTGCGCTCGCTGCAGCTGCTTTCCCGCAAGGGGCTGGGGCTGCCCATCACCGGCTTCGCCCACTCGCCAGACGACATTCCCGACCTGATCACCATGGTCAAGGGGGCGCCGCTGGTCATCAAGCTACTGGAAGGCACTCAGGGCATTGGCGTGGTGCTGGCCGAGACCAACCAGGCCGCCGAGTCGGTGGTACAGGCGTTCATGGGCATGAAGGCCAACATCATGGTGCAGGAGTACATCAAGGAAGCCAAAGGCGCCGATATTCGCTGCTTCGTGATTGGCGACAAAGTCGTGGCGTCCATGAAGCGTCAAGCGGCCGAAGGCGAGTTTCGCTCCAATCTCCACCGTGGCGGCACGGCCAGCGTGATTCGCATTACCCCGGAAGAGCGCTCCACCGCTATCCGTGCAGCCAAGGCCATGGGGCTGCGCGTTGCCGGTGTCGATCTGCTGCGTTCCAACCATGGGCCGGTGATCATGGAGGTCAACTCTTCGCCTGGCTTACAGGGGATCGAGAGCGCCACGGGCAAGGACATCGCGGGCATGATCATCGAACATATCGAAAAAAACGCAACGCCTTCCCGAAAAGCGCCCCCTAAGCCTAAAGGCTAACGCCCAAAGGTAAAAATAATCCGCATTAGGGGTGGCAAATCAACGCTGCCACCCCCACAATCTGCGTCACCGAAGGAGGTAGACGCTCATGTTTCTCGACAATCGCCAAGTGGCGATGGACAGCGTGCTGGAAGCGCTGGCCGATAGCATTGATTATTTCCAGGACAATATCGAACGCCTGCGCCCCTCGCTGCGCGACGCGCTGAAGCCTCACTACACGGCTCGACTGAAACAGATGCGCAAGCTGCAGGAGTTGGCCCGTGCCCATCTGAAAATGCTTCCCAGGGATGCCGACGTGGAGCGCGATGACTTTCTGTGGCTGTGGAGCCGCCTGAAAAGCTTCGTGGGCAACGATAGTCAGGTTCTGATCAATGAACTGTTGGAACAAGAGCGTGTCTTGATGCAAGCCCTCTCGACCCTGTTTACCCACCCGCTGCCCGACCCCATCGAACCCGTTGTGGAAGAGTGCATGCAGGGCTGCCGTAAATTGATCCGCGAGCTGTATAGCCTGCAAAAGCGCAAAGCTCGCCGCTAAGCGCTCCTTTCGCGCACCTTCAAGGAGCCGCCGACGGCTCTAGCTGCCGCGCTGGCTCTCCGAGCAGAGGGAGTTCCGGATAGAGCAGGCGCACGCCTTCCAGGTCGATCAGCACATCAGTGGTCACGGGTGGCGGCTCCAGAGGCAATCGATCACGGCTCAGCACGATAGGCTCCGCTGGCCCCAGAAAGTGAGGCTCCCTGCCCCACAGGTACAGATCCCCTAGCGTCGCCATACGCGCCAGCCACTCACGCACCTTGAGCCGCCACTCGCCCGCCGAGGGCTGCTCTTCGGCCACACAACCCGTCACGTCCATGCCCAGCGAACGGCCGATAAAAATCGCTCGTGGCAAGTGCCAGCTCTGGGTCACCAACAGCGCCTGCTCCAACTGAAACACATGCCGCGCTCGCACCATGGTGTCGTAGGTACTGAAGCCCGCGAAATCCATGGTCAACCTGTCGGCCGGCACGCCTCGTCGATAAAGGTCGCGCCACATGGCTCGGGGCTCGTTGTAGGCCTGGGTGCGGTTATCCCCGGAGAGCAGCAGATGCTGCACGCGCTCATCGGCTATCAGGCGCGCCGAGGTGCGCATACGCGCATGAAAATGAGGGTTACGCAGCCCGCTACGTGTCCAGTGAGAGGTGCCAAAAACGATAGCGACATCCGTTGGACGGCACTCTTGCAGCTGCGTATGGATATAGCGTGAGGTGCTCAGCAGTACCCAGGCGTTGCCTGCCGCCAATAGCAAAGCCGCCAGCAGCAGCATGGCTACCAGCGACAGCAGACAACGTTTTACCCAACGAAATAACAGGCTGTGCATCCAGCTCCCCAGCAGGGGTTAGAACATGCCGAGCTCAAGCTTGGCTTCATCGCTCATCATGTCACGACTCCAGGCGGGGCTGAAGACGATTTCGGTATGCACCTTGCTGATCTGCGGCGCTCCCAGAATCTTGTTGCGCGCATCGGCAGCGATGACATCGCCCATGCCGCAGCCAGGCGCGGTCAGCGTCATACGAATGGTGACGATGCGCTCACCGCTGATCAAGCGCTCGATACGACACCCGTACACCAGCCCCAGATCGACGATGTTGACCGGAATTTCCGGATCGAAACAGGTGCGCAGCTGATCCCAGACGAACTGCTCGATCTCGTCATCGCTGGCGGATTCAGGCAGCGTAGGCCGTGGCAATGCTTCAAGCCCCAGGGCATCGAGATTGCGGCCCTCGATCAGATACAGCCGCCCTTCGTATCCAACGCTGACAGAGCTGCCTTTCGCCTGCATGACACTGACGATGCTATCTTCTGCCAGCGTATCCGTCTTGCCGAACGGAATGGCAATGGCTTCTACATCACGCTGTAGCGGCAGTTTCTGGCCTCGTTCGAGGCTGGCCACTTGCTCGATATCCATAGATGTCCTTAGCGTACCATTTGGATCACACGGTTCAGCGCCGCAACGAACGCATCGACCTCTTGCAGGGTATTATACGCTGCAAACGAGGCACGACAGGTAGCCTCGACGCCAAAATGGTGGAGCAGCGGCTGCGCACAGTGATGCCCCGTGCGAATCGCCACGCCCAGCTGGTCGATCAATAGCCCGATATCCTGAGAGTGGGCACCGTCCACCACGAACGACAGCACTCCCGCCTTGTGCGGCGCCGTGCCTAGAATGCGCAGTCCGTCGATGTGGCTGACGGCCTGAGTGGCATGGGTCAACAGCACGGCTTCCCAGTCGCCAATGGCCTCGACCCCCACGTCCTCTATCCACTGCAGCGCACGCCCCAGCGCAATCACTTCCGCAATGGCAGGCGTGCCGGCTTCGAACTTGTGGGGAGTGTCTGCGAAGGTCGTGCCCACGTCGAACGAGACGGTCTTGATCATCTCACCGCCCCCCTGCCAGGGCGGCATGGCCTCCAGCAGCGCCGCCTTGCCATACAGCACGCCCACGCCCGTGGGGCCATACACCTTGTGGCCGGAGAAAGCGTAGAAGTCGGCGTCGATATCCTGAACATCCACTTTTTGGTGCGGCGTCGCCTGGGCACCGTCGACCAGAATCAGTGCGCCCTGCTGATGGGCCAACGCGGCCATTTCCTTGACCGGGTTGATGGTCCCCAGCGCATTGGACACATGATTCACCGCCACCAGCCGGGTACGCTCGTTGAGCAGTGTGCGATAGGCGTCCATGTCCAGCGCACCATGAGCGTCTACCGGGATCACCTTGATGGTGAAACCACGCTCGGCGGCCAACAGCTGCCAAGGCACGATATTGGAGTGGTGCTCCAGCATCGAGATGAGCACTTCGTCGCCCGCCTGCAGCTGGCTTCTGCCCCAGCTCTGGGCGACCAGATTGATCGCCTCTGTGGTGCCCCGGGTGAAGATGATCTGGCGAGCATCTTCGGCATTGAGAAAGTCCCTGGCGCGATGACGTGTCGCTTCGAACGCGGCCGTCGCCTCATCCGCCAGGGTGTGCAGCCCACGGTGGATGTTGGCGTTGTAGCGAGCGTAGTAGTCGCCAAACACGTCGATGACCGCCTGGGGAGTCTGGCTGGTAGCAGCATTGTCCAGATAGACCAGCGGCTTGCCGTGCACTTCCCGCTGGAGCACGGGGAATTCGCGGCGCAGGGCCTCGATATCGTAGGCGGCTGTGCTGGCCGTGGTCGCTTTCTCAATCACGCTCTGGGGCATGGGGGACTCCTTGATTAATCGTTCAGCGCAGCCGCTGCTTCCACCAGCCCTGCCAGGTTGAAGCGCTCGGGCAGCTTGCCTGCCACCGCCAGCTCGACTCGCTCGGCAATGGCATCCAGCGTGACCTGTTCCAGCACTTCACCGGCAAAGGCCAGCGTCAGCAGGCCGCGCGCCGTGGCTTCGTCGATACCCCGTGTACGCAGCGCATAGACGGCTTCTTCATCCAGCTGGCCCGTGGTGGTGCCGTGGGAGCACTTGACGTCATCGGCGTAGATTTCCAACTCCGGCTTGGCGTTGATTTGCGCGCGGTCGGAGAGCAGCAGGTTCTGGTTGCTCTGGAAGCCTTCGATTTTCTGGCTGTCGCGCTTGACGTATACCCGGCCGTTGAAGACGCCCTGCGCGCGGTCATCCAGAATGCCCTTGTAGTTCTCGTTGGAGAACGTCAGCGGCGCGTTGTGGTTGACCTTGGTGTGGTTATCCACGTGCTGGCGACCCTGACCGAAGAACAGCCCGTACAGGTTGCTTTCGGCGCCCTGGCCGTCCAGCTCGCAAATCAGGTCGTTGCGCACCAGCGCACCGCCCAGATTCAGGTTGTAGGAGGTGTAGCGGCTGTCGCGACTCTGCTCCACGTGGATACTGGCAATGTGCAGATCGCCCAGCGGAGCTTCCTGAAGCTTGTAGTGGTTGAGGATCGCACCACGGTCCAGCATCAGCTCACCCACCACGTTGGTGAAGTTGGCAGCATCGGCTTCCCCCACGTAGTGCTCGATCAGCGTGGCTTCACTGCGCCCAGCCGCTTCGACCAGCACCCGCGGGTGGCTCATGACCGGCGCCCCGGCCCGTGAGAGAAACTGCAGCAGAATCGGCTTTTCCACTACCGTGCCGGGCGCAATACGCACCACGGCACCTTCTTCCACGAACGCGGTGTTGAGCGCCGAGAAGGGCGAGAATTCCACGCCGGTCAAACGACCCAACGGGCCACCCACCGCTTCATGGTTGTCGCTGAGCGCTTTGGAGAGCGGCATGACCTGCACGCTGGAAGGCAGGCCTTCCAGGTCAGACAGCGCCGCCGAAAATACGCCATCGACGAAGGTCAGGCGATAGGCTTCCAGTGGCAGCGTCAGCGCAGCCGCCTGCGCCTGGGAGAACTCGGCGTTATCGGCCAGGGCGAAATTTCCCTGAGCAATGGCGCGTACGTCGGTGTATTTCCACTCTTCATCGCGACGGGTAGGAAAGCCCATCGCCTCGAAGCGTGCAGCCCCCGCCTGACGGCGTGCGGCCATCCAGCTGGGCTCTGCGCCACGCTGTTGGCTGCGCGCCGCCAGCGTATCCAGAAAGGTTTGTGTCTCGCTCATGCCACGGACTCCTCGATGCCTTCGTAACCATTGGCCTCCAGCTCTTTGGCCAACGCCGCATCACCGGTCTTGACGATACGACCATCCATCAGGACGTGGACCTTGTCGGGCACGATGTAGTCCAGCAGGCGCTGGTAGTGCGTGACCAGCAGAATGGCACGCTCTTCGGCGCGCAGGCTGTTGACCCCATCGGCCACCACCTTCATGGCGTCGATGTCCAGGCCGGAGTCGATTTCGTCCAGCATGGCCAGCTTGGGCTGCAGCACCAGCATCTGAAGGATTTCGTTACGCTTCTTTTCACCGCCGGAGAAACCTTCGTTGACCGCGCGCTGCAGGAAGCTGGCATCCATTTTCATGAAGTTCAGCTTCTCTTTGACCAGCTTCATGAACTCTGGGGCGGGCATCTCGCCTTCACCACGGGCAGCGCGCTGCGCGTTCAGCGCCGACTTCAGCAGGTAAATGTTCTTCACCCCCGGAATCTCAACGGGGTACTGGAAACCCAACAGCAGGCCTGCCTGGGCGCGCTCTTCGATTTCCATTTCCAGCACGTCCTGGCCTTCGAAGGTAATGGTGCCTTGGGTGACTTCGTAGCCATCCTTGCCCGCAATGACCGCTGACAAGGTGGATTTACCCGCGCCGTTGGGGCCCATGATGGCGTGCACTTCACCGGCATTGATGGTGAGCGTCAGGCCTTTCAGAATCTCTTTGCCGTCGACGGTGACGTGTAAATCATTCACTTGCAACATAGTAATCGCCTTTTAAAAAATAGGGGGATGCCTGCGCGGTTAGCCCACCGCACCTTCAAGAGTGACGTTCAACAGTGCTTCCGCTTCTACCGCAAACTCCATCGGCAGCTCCTGGAAGACATCCTTGCAGAAGCCGTTCACGATCATGCTCACCGCATCTTCTTCCGAGATGCCGCGGCTCTGGCAGTAGAACAGCTGGTCTTCACCGATTTTCGACGTGGTGGCTTCGTGCTCGATGGTCGCCGTGCTGTTGCCGATTTCCTGGTACGGGAAAGTGTGGGCACCGCACTTGTCGCCAATCAGCAGCGAATCGCACTGGGTAAAGTTACGTGCGCCTTTGGCGCGCGGGCCGATCTTGACCATACCGCGATAGGACTGATCACTCTTGCCCGCCGAGATGCCCTTGGCCACGATGTAGGAGCGTGTGCCCTCACCAATATGGATCATCTTGGTGCCGGTATCCGCCTGCTGGCGCCCGTTGGTCACGGCCACCGAGTAGAACTCACCGATGCTGTCCTTGCCGCGCAGCACGCAAGAGGGGTATTTCCAGGTAATCGCCGAGCCGGTTTCCACCTGTGTCCAACTGATACGCGAGCGCTCACCACGGCAGTCGCCGCGCTTGGTCACGAAGTTGTAGATACCCCCCTTGCCCTCTTCATCACCGGGGTACCAGTTCTGAACGGTAGAGTACTTGATGTAGGCATCATCCAGCGCCACCAGCTCGACCACCGCCGCGTGCAGCTGGTTTTCGTCGCGCATGGGCGCCGTGCAGCCTTCCAGATAGGAGACCTGGGCACGGCTTTCACAAATGACCAAAGTGCGCTCGAACTGCCCGGTATTGGCCGCGTTGATACGGAAGTAGGTGGACAGCTCCATCGGGCAAGTGACGCCTTCAGGCACGAAGACGAACGAGCCGTCGGTGAACACCGCAGAGTTCAGCGCAGCGAAGTAGTTGTCGGCGACCGGTACGACGGTGCCCAGATACTGCTTGATCAGCTCCGGGTAGTCGCGGATGGCTTCCGAGATGGAGCAGAAAATGACCCCGGCTTCCGCCAGCTCTTTCTTGAACGTGGTAGCTACCGACACCGAATCGAATACCGCATCGACCGCCACGCCTGCCAGGGCAGCACGCTCGTGCAGCGGGATACCCAGCTTCTCATAGGTTTCCAGCAGCTTGGGGTCTACCTCATCGAGGCTTTGAGGGCGGTCTTCCGGGCGCTTTGGCGCGCTGAAGTAGGAGATCGCCTGATAATCGATGGGCGGATAGTTGAGGTGTGCCCAAGAGGGCTCTTCCATTTTCAGCCACTGACGATAGGCATCCAGACGCCACTCCAGCATCCATTCCGGCTCGCCCTTCTTTTTGGAAATGAAGGCGATGGTGTTTTCATCCAGGCCAGGTGGCAGTGTGTCGCTTTCGATATCGGTGACAAAGCCATCTTTGTACTCGCGACGAACCAACTGTTCCATTTCTTCGCTTGCCATGGTGATACCCTCCGGGCAGTTGGGTGGCGAGTTGAGCTCGCCGTCAATATGAGTGAATGTGGTTGCGACTTACGCGGAAGCCGCCGATAGCGTAATGCTTTGAATGGGTAGCTGAACGGGCAGCTTGATGGGAGCAGTGTCGGCGAGGTGCGCCAGGGTGACGCTCTCCAGCAGCGTACGAATGGCCAGGGATACGCGCTGCCAGTTGTCGGCCACACCGCAGGTAGCCACCAGGTCGCACTCGCCTTCCGCCTGGCTGCACTCGGTCATGGCCACGGGGCCTTCGATGGCGCTGATGATATCGGCGGCGGTAATCCGCGAGGCGGGGCGTGCCAGCCGATACCCGCCCTGAGCACCGCGCTGGGACTCCAGCAACCCGGCTTTAACCAGCATTTTAAGCGTCTTGCTCACAGTCGGGTGCGGCAGCTGAACGGCTTCGGCCAGATCGGCGGCGGCATGGGAAGTGTTCGGATGGCGCGCAATTTGCGCCATCACCACCGCCGCATAGTCGGTCAGCCGAGAAAGCTTGAGCATGGTGACTCCCGTGTGTGATGACCCGTGTGATTTAAAGGCTTACCCGTCAATTGGGGACCATTTTAGTCCTGTATAAAAATGATGTGAAGCCCTTCTGCAAAATCCTTCGCAAAAGTCACCACTTCCTGACACGTTCGCCGCTGATAACATCAAAAAAGCCAATCATTCTCATTCAGAAAAGCTATGACAGCCTGTCAAGAAAACGCCCGCGAACTGATCGCAGGCGTTGGGGGTCAGGCTTTCTTGACGAACATGGACTTCAATTTCATCGGGCCAATACCATCTATCTTGCAGTCGATGTCGTGATCACCGGACACCAAGCGGATGTTCTTGACCCGAGTGCCCACCTTGACCACCAGCGAGCTGCCCTTCACCTTGAGATCCTTGATCACGGTCACCGTGTCGCCATCGGCTAGCGGGTTACCGTTGGCATCCCGGATACCGGAGCTGGCTGATTCGGTTTCCTCTTCACCATTTTTCGACCACTCATGGCCACACTCCGGGCACACGAATTGCAGGCCGTCGTCATAAGTGAATTCAGAGGCGCAGGCGGGACAGTTGGGAAAGTCACTCATGAAAAGGCTCCATCGCTATCAGGATATCTACAGGGCGTAGAAAGCGGTGGAGCCTACACGGCTTGAGCACAATGCTCCAGCCTGAAGAGAGAGGTCAGTCGCGCTGGTAGGTACCGACCAGCCGATTCATGCCCAGCAGGTGCGGCTCGACGGCACGCAGCAGCTCGGGCAGCGTCAGCCCTTCGGGAAGCGTGGTTGCCTGGTCCAGCGCCAGTACCCAGAAATAGTAGAGGTGGCTACCATGGCCTTCCGGGGGCATTGGGCCGCCATAGCCGGGCTTGCCGAAATCGGACATGCCCACGGTTCCTTGGGTGGTATTCTCTTCCAGCGACGTCATATCGCCCGGCAAGTTATACAGCACCCAATGTACGAAACCGTAGCTGCCCTCTTTCACCAACGGGGCATCGGGATCGTGACAGATCACCGCATAGCCCTGGGTTCCTTCAGGTGCACCCTGCCAGGCCAGGTCGGGTGAGATGTCCTCGCCTTCACCGGTGTGTTTGGCGGGAATGGCCTGATGCTGGCCAAAGGCGGTGCTGCTGACCTGCATGGAAGATAGTGCAAATCCCATTGTCATCTCCAAGTCGTCGTTCGTAGGTTCAACTCATCAATGTAGCCAGGCCCTTAACCTAAATCCAACGCCGCCGCATGACGCTGCTGCCACTCTTCGACGAGGCGCCGATTGTCGGCATTCATGCGCTCGTCCAGCACCCCCGGCAGCTGCACGGACTCGCCGCGGGTCTTGAAAGTGATCAGCGGATCTTGCGTGGCCAGGTGCAGGGCATATAGCACCAGCATCAGCTCGTAGGCATCCTGAGTATTGAGCCTGGCCAGCAGAAGTGGCACTGCGGGCGCCCCGATCTCACCCAGCCGCTCAGCGGCGATGTACCAGGGGCGAGGGTTATCCGGACCACCATATTGCGAAACGAAACTGCGGTCTGCCAAGCGGCTGACATAGTAAGCCGCTTCTTCTTCAGGGCTGGCCAGCAGCGGCGGCACCCAATCCGTGACCGGCGAGGTGGACGCACGCGTGGCCGAGGGTGTCACGGGCGATACCGCAGGCTCCATCGTCGAAGGAGACTCCCCTGCGCTACTGGAGGGCGAGGACTGGCCTGCACACCCCACCAACAGCAGCACGGCTGCCCATGCTGCCGCTTTCCCCACGCGCTTCCCCGCCACCTTCCCTACTCTCTTCCCCACGCTCCTGGCCTGCAGATACATGACTCGCTTCCCTTGTTGAGCTTTCAACAGATTGTCCCTTTATCTTGATACTCGTCCCATGCCTGGACCCGGAGTGAAGTAAATCCTGGCATGAGCTCTTGCCCGAGGAGAATCCATAGCTCAGATAGTTTACCCATACGCCACGGCCGCTCACGGCATGCGAGAAGCCTGGATTCATAAAATAAACGTAGCACTTTAAATCACACGGTAGAAGCGCTGCATCATCAATCGCCGATCACGGCGATGAAGCAATGCCAAAAGGCGGGGTGCCCTGCGTTCCCAGCGCTCGGTGGGATCCAGGGTACAGACGGGCGCTGACTTTAACGGCGGTCCAGCTGGCAATTCACCTTGCCGCCGCAACTATTTAAAAAACATGTTTTTTGTGACCTTATAGTACAATTGTTTTTAAAAATTCAAAATCGACATATCGCAAAGAATTTAGCAAAATGCTAATTTGTAAACCATGAGTACACCTAAAGAAAAAAAGCTAAAGAAAAAAAGCTAAAGAAAGTGCTTGAAGCCATCCCGTCAGGGTTCATGGTCGATACCGCATGGCTCGAACGCCACGGTATCAGCCGTTTCCTTGCGCGGAAGTACGTTGTTAACGGCTGGCTTGAGCGCGTTAACCGCGGCGTTTTCCGGCGCCCTGCGCCGAACGCAACAACCTCTGGCGCAATCGATTGGAAAACTTGCCTGCTTTCCATGCAGCATATTATGCGCCATAACATCCATGTGGGTGGCACAACGGCACTTGCCCAACAGGGCTACGATCACTACCTGCGTCTAGGTAGCAGTGCGCCTGTCTGGGTATATGGCAACGCCACACCCAACTGGCTAAGCAAACTGCCACTGAACGCCCCCATCGTGACTCGCAACACTTCACTATTCGCTGACCCGTCCGTCGGGCTTGCCAGAAACAACATCAACGCCGAAGACACGCTGCCATGGGACTGGATGCTCAACATGTCGGCACCCGAACGGGCGATTATGGAAGCCATGGACGAATTGCCCGACCATGAGAGTTTTCATAACCTTGATATGCTATTCGAGAGCTTGACGACACTGCGGCCAAAAACAGTGGCAGCGTTGCTGCACAGTTGCAAGAAGATCAAGGTCAAGCGGTTGTTCTTTGTCTTTGCGGATCGCCATGACCACCCTTGGCGCAAGCGTCTCGATCCTGCAGAGTTCAACCTTGGCAGTGGCGACCGCGCACTGTTAAAAGGGGGCAAGATACATCCGCGCTATCGCATCATGGTGCCGGAAGCGTTTGTAAAGGCGGAGGTAAATGATGGCGCGTGAAACCTATGAAGCGCAGGTCGCGCTCCTCGTGCGATTCTTGCTAAGCCTACATGACGGTGCGCCCGATTTTGATGCCATTGATCGCCCTCAGGCGGCGGGCCTGCCAGCTGTGCGCTGGAAGCTCGTTAATCTGGAAAAGCTGAAAAACGAAAACGCGGCCAAACATGCCGAACAGCGTCATGAGCTGAAAGTGCTGCTGGGATAAGGAGTGCAGGGCGGAATCTTGAAGCTCTGGCTTCCCGGCCTGCCATTCTGTCATCCCTGTACATCGCCAATCGCCACTGCGCAGGTCTTTGCCATGAAACAGCTATTAATCGTCGCTCACGCCCCTTCCGTCAATACCCAGGCCTTGAGGGAAGCTGCCAGGCGAGGTGCAGAGCACCCCGATCTCGAGCATGTCGTCTGCACGGTGAAAACTCCCTTCGAAGCAGGGCCCGCCGACCTGCTGGCCTGCGACGCCGTTCTGCTCGGCACCACCGAAAACCTCGGCTACATGAGCGGTGCCCTGAAGGATTTTTTCGACCGTAGCTACTACCCAGTACTGGATGAGAAGCAGGGCTTGCCCTGTGCGCTCTACATTCGCGCTGGCCACGACGGCACGGGCACCCAGCGAGCCGTGGAAAGCATCGTGACCGGGCTGCGCTGGCGCTGGGTTCAGCAACCGGTGGTCTTACGAGGCGAGTGGCAGGAGACATTTGCCACACAGGTCGAGGAGCTGGCCATGACGCTAGCGGCCGGGCTGGATAGCGGCATGTTTTGATGCCGTATTAGCGCCCCCTTCCAAACGGCAAAACGGCACCCTAAGGTGCCGTTTTGCGATCACATGGCTGCCGGGCGGTTATTTCAAACGCTCGAACACCGTGGCAACGCCCTGGCCCATACCGATACACATGGTCGCCAGGCCCAGGGTGGTATCGCGCTGCTGCATCACGTTGAGCAGCGTGGTACAGATCCGCGAACCGGAGCAGCCCAGCGGGTGGCCCAGGGCAATGGCACCGCCGTTCAGGTTGACCTTTTCGTCCATGGCATCGAGGAAGCCCAGGTCCTTGAGCACCGGCAGCCCTTGGGCAGCAAACGCCTCGTTGAGCTCGACGGTTTGAATATCCGCTGCCGACAGGCCAGCGGCTTTCAAGGCCTTTTTGGACGCGGGTACCGGGCCGTAGCCCATGATGGAGGCATCACAGCCTGCCACACCGGTCGACAGCACGCGGGCAATCGGCTCCAGCCCCAGCGCCTGGGCACGCTCGTAGCTCATCACCGCCATGGCGGAGGCCCCCACCGACAGCGCCGATGAAGTACCGGCCGTGACGGTGCCACTGCGGGGATCGAACACCGGCTTCAGGTTCGCCATGGACTCCAGGCTGGCATCGGCACGGATCACTTCGTCGTTTTTCACCAATACCTTGAAGCCGCGCTGGTCGTGGCCTTCGACACCGATGATCTCGTTATCGAAGTAGCCCTTCTCCATGGCTGCCTGGGCGCGCTGATGCGAGCGTACGCCGAACTTGTCCTGGTCTTCGCGGGAGATGCCGTGCATCTTGCCCAGCAGTTCGGCGGTCAGGCCCATCATCATGGCCGCCTTGGCAGCGTACTTGCTGGCCGCCGGGTTCACGTCCACGCCGTGGGCCATGGGCACGTGCTCCATGTGCTCCACGCCACCAATCACATAGAAGTCGCCCATGCCGGCCTTGATGTTGGCCGCCGCAATGTGCAGCGCGGTCATCGAGGAGCCACACAGACGGTTCACCGTTTGCGCAGGCACGCTACGGGGAATGCCGGTCATGATCGCCGCGTTGCGGGCGATGTTCATGGACTGCTCCAGGGTCTGGTTGACGCAGCCCCAGATCACATCGTCCACTTCCGACGGGTCCAGGTTGGGGTTCCGGCTGAACAGCGCCTGCATCACGGCAGCGGAAAGGTTCTCGGCACGAACGTTACGGAAAGCGCCGTTCTTTGCTTTTGCCATGGCGGTACGAACACCGTCCACCACCACGATATCTCTCGGATTCAAACTCATCATATTTCTCCTGTGGGTGGTGACTTAGGCCTGAGCGCTTGCCGTGTTGCCCGCGTAGAACTGCTCGTTGTTTTGAGCCATGGCGCGCAGTTTCTCGGTAGGTGCGTAGAGCGGTCCCAACTCTTCGGCCAAACGGTCGGCCAGAGCGACGAACTCGGCCACGCCCAGCGCATCGATGTAGCGCAGCGCGCCACCGCGGAAGGGCGGGAAGCCAATGCCGTAAATCAGTGCCATATCGGCTTCTGCGGGCGTCTCGACGATGCCGTCTTCCAGACAACGTACGGTCTCCAGGCACAGCGGCACCATCATGCGCGCCACGATGTCTTCGTCGGAAAACTCTTTCTGCTCTTTCACGACGTCTTTCACAAGGGCATGGGCCTGCTCATCGCTGACCTTCTTCGGCTTGCCCTTCTTGTCCTCTTCGTAGGCGTAGAAGCCCTTGTCGTTCTTCTGGCCCAGGCGCTGGTTGTCATACATCACCTGTATGGCGGTTTTGCCTTCACGCGCCATGCGGTCAGGGAAGCCTTCGGCCATTACCTCGTTGGCGTGCACGGCGGTATCCATGCCGACCACGTCCAGCAGGTAGGCCGGGCCCATGGGCCAGCCAAACTTCTCCATGACCTTATCGACACGCTGGAAGTCGGCCCCTTGCTCTACCAGGAAGCTGAAGCCGCCGAAGTAAGGGAACAGCACGCGGTTGACCAGAAAGCCCGGGCAGTCGTTGACCACGATGGGCGTCTTGCCCATGGCGCGGGCGTAAGCCACGGTGGCGGCCACGGCGGCGTCGGAGGTTTTCTCGCCACGAATGACTTCCACCAGCGGCATACGGTGCACGGGGTTGAAGAAGTGCATACCGCAGAAGTTTTCCGGGCGCTTCAGATTCTTCGCCAGACGGTTGATCGAAATGGTGGACGTGTTGGAGGTAAGAATCGTGTTCTCACCCACCATGCCCTCTACTTCGGTCAGCACCGCATCCTTGACGTTGGGGTTTTCCACCACCGCTTCGACCACCAGATCGACATTGCCGAAATCGCCGTAAGAGAGCGTCGGGCGGATGTTGGAGAGTTTCTCGGCCATTTGCTCAGTAGTGAGCTTCTTGCGCTCTACCTGCTTGGAAAACAGTTTGCGAGCCTCTTTCAGGCCAAGCTCGATGGCATCGTCCTTGATGTCTTTCATCAGGATCGGAGTGCCTTTGCTGGCACTCTGGTAGGCGATACCGCCACCCATGATGCCAGCACCCAGCACGGCAGTCTGCTTGACCGGCTGCGCCTGCTTCTCGTATTTGCTGCCTTTCTTCTTGACCACCTGATCGTTGAGGAACAGCCCCACCAGGTTGAAGGCAACGCTACTCAGCGCCAGCTTGGCGAAGGACTTGGCTTCGATGGCCTGGGCACGCGCACGGGTTTCTCCGGCCCCTTTCTGGATGACCTTGATGGCTTCCACGGGTGCCGGGTAGTGCGGGCCTGCTTTACCGGCCACATAGCCTTTGGCGGTTTCGAAGGCCATCATCTGCTCGATGGCGTTGAGCTTCAGCGGAGAGGTTTTCTCCTCGCGGCGGGCCTGATAATCCAGCTCACCGGCATTGGCGCGATCGAGGATGTCCAGCGCTGCCTCTTCCAGCAGCTCGTGGGCAACGGCAGCGTCAACGGCGCCTACTTTCAAGGCGGCATCGGCACGGTTTTCGGTGCCACCGGCAATCCACTCCACGGCGTTGTCTGCCCCGATCAGACGCGGCAGGCGCACGCAGCCACCCCAGCCTGGCAGAATGCCCAGCTTGGTTTCCGGCAGGCCAATCTTGGCTTTCTCGCTCATCACGCGATAGTCGGTGGTCAACAGCACTTCACAGCCGCCGCCCAGCGCCAGACCATTGATCGCCGTCACGGTGGGATACGGCAGATCTTCGATGGCGTTGAAGATATCGTGAACCTTGAGGTTCATCTCCACCAGGTACGCTTCGCCCTTGTCGAACAGGCTATGGAATTCAGTAATGTCGGCACCGACGATAAACACGTCCTTGGCACTGCGGATCATCAGACCTTGCACACCACTTTCGGCCTGCAGCGCCTTGACCGCGTCTCCCAGCTCCGCCACTACGGCACTGGAAAGCTTGTTGACGGACTCATCTTTCAGGTCGAAAGTGAGCACTGCGACATCATTGCCACCCTGGGTGTCACGACGCTCCACCGTGATGGCATTGCCTTGATAGATCATTCGCGCTCTCTCCACATAGTGTCGGGCAGGTTAGCTTCGGCGAACCCGCCGCGCATTCATACGGTCGTTTGATTGCCTTAGCTTGGTGGAGTTGCTCGAGTACGTCAACCCCTGACTTTTGGCTAATCCAGCCCTCAGCATAGTCCTTGTGGGGACCTTACATGAATCTCGGCAGCGCATGAGTGGCTGCCATCATTTTTGCGTTTTTGTCCTGCAGACTGCGACGGATGCGGAAATGAGTGCGTATGCTAAGGAATCATCACACTTCACGATTGAATCGAGCGATCACACGATGGGCACTTTATTGAATCCCGCCCGGACACGGGCCGTACAGGCCTGGGTCGAGCGTCTTGTAGAGCGCCTGAAACCATGGAGTTGGCTGTGGCCGCCCATGGCATTTGCAGCAGGCCTGGGCAGTTTTTTTCTGGTGGATCGTCAGCAGTGGCTGGGAGTGGCCCTGGCGGTGGGGCTGCTGGTGGCTTGGCTTCTGCTGCTGTCGGAAAGCCTGATCGGGCGGCTGCTGGCCAGCCGCGGCCACCCTACCCTACCCAAGGGCATTGCCTCTTTCATTGCCCAGATGATTCACCAGGAGACGCTGTTTTTCACCCTGCCGTTCATCCTGATCACCACGGTGTGGAATAGCGGGCAGACGCTGTTTGCCCTGCTGGTCATGGCCATGGCCGTGCTATCGATCATCGACCCACTGTATTACAAGCTGGCCGGACGATGGCGCAGCCTGTACTTCATGTTTCATGCGCAATGCGTCTTTCTGGTGCTGCTGGTGATCTTGCCGATCATGCTGCATCTGACCACCCGGCAAAGCCTGCTGCTGGCGCTGGTGCTCACCGTCCTGGTGGCCCTGCCCAGCTTCTGGCATCTGCTGAAGCAACGCAGCCTGGCGCGCTGGTGTGGTTTTCTTGCCTTGACCATGGTGCTGGCCTACGGCGCCTGGCTTGGCCGCGTCTGGGTGCCCCCCGCCAGCCTGTGGATGACGGGCAGCGCGCTATCGCCTGCTTTCGATACCCAGCAGCGCGTGCCCCAGGGTGCCACTCCGCTGACTCCTGAGGCCCTGCGCACCCATGGGCTCTATGTATATACCGCCATTCGCGCACCACGCGGCTTGAGCGAAACCATTTATCATGTCTGGCATCATAATGGTACGCCCATGGACCGTATTGCCCTGACTATCAACGGCGGCCGTGAACAGGGGTATCGCGCCTGGAGCCATAAACGCAACTTCCCTGAAAACCCCGCAGGGGATTGGCGAGTCGACATCATGACCGAAGGAGGACAACGATTGGGGCTGATCCGCTTCACGGTCTCGGATGACGAGCAGCAGGCCTCCATGGCCGACAGCACCATTCAGCGCAGCGGATTAAGCGCGCTCAATTTACGGCGATTCGTGGCAGGCAGCCGTTCTGACCAGCAGGCCCCAGACGCCGCCGATTAGCATAACGCCTTGCATTCAGCGGCGCAGCTTATGACAATTCGCCCACTCACATTTTCTGGTAGCTAGCGACTATGGCTTCAACTATTGGTTTTCGTATTGCCCGATTGCCCCATTTATGGCGCTCCATCATCGACCGCAGGCTAGCACCGCTGGGGCTGACCCAAACGCGCTGGGTCACGCTTTATCACTTGTGGAAGCTCGGCGAAGGCAACCCGCAGTGCGATCTGGCGCGGGCCATTGGCGTCGAGGCACCTTCGCTGGTGCGCACGCTGGGGCAGCTGGAAGAGCAGGGGCTGGTGGAGCGGCGCGCCTGTGACACTGACCGTCGCAGCAAGCGCATTTATCTCACCCCGGCGGCGATGCCGCTGCTGGAACAGATCGACAGCGTAGCGCTCGCCGCCCGCAAGGAGATCTTCGCCGGGTTGAGCGACAGCGACCTGATCCAGTTGGACCAGTGGCTGGCGCAAATCGAATCCAATGGTCTGGCCATGCAGGCCAGAGACCAGGACAAGCCGTCGGTATGATCTACCGGCGGCCGCGAACAGCTATCTTGTCAGGACAGCTATCTCGTCAGGAGGGTCGACCGCCTGACGACAGCGCCTTGCCTGGGGGGCGGTCTGACAGGCCGCCCAGCGCCTCTTTCAAGGTCATGATATCGCCCAGGTAGCTGGTAAAGCGTTCGGCGGTTTGTGATTCCCACCACCATAGCGTCAAGGCGTACGAGTTGCACTCCAGCACCAGCGCATCCTGGGGCAAACGCTCCAGCAAGGTGCGCAGCGTGGCGTCGGCGCTCTCCGGCAGCGGTCGCAGCGGCGCAATACGCCACCGCCAGCCAGCATGAAAGGCTTCCAGCGCCGCGCTGGCATGGCTATCGCGCACCAGAACGAAATCCGGCCCCGGCGTCTCCTGGCCAAACCGCCACCGATAGGCAGGCATGGTGCCTTTGAAATGATGCAGCGGCGGCACGGCCATCTTGATGGTCACCCCCTGCTGCCGCGCACTGTCGCGTAGCGCCATCTGGCGCTTCTGGCGGGGGCTGGGCTTGAGCCACATCACCGGCGCCATCACGAACAGCAGAATCAGAACAATCACCAACCATTCCATTTAGCCACCTCTTGCATTGCCGTGCAGGGCAACGATTGCAAAAACCATGATCCAGGTCGTTGTGCAGCGCCACTACCCGGCCTAAAGTAAGGTTATCTAACGAAGCTTCTCTTTGTTAAATACCACCAAGGAGATACGCCATGAGCTATCACCACATTCTGGTCGCCGTCGACCTCACCAAGGACTCTCACAAGATCCTTGAGCGCGCCGTGGCGATTGCCGAACGCAATAACGGCGCCAAGCTCTCGATCATGCACACGCTGGAGCCGCTGGGCTTCGCCTACGGTGGCGACATCCCCATGGACCTGACCAGCATTCAGGACCAGCTGGACGATCACGCGAAAAAGCGTCTGGCCGACATTGCCGCTCCACACGTCGAACCCGCCGACCAGCACGTAGTGGTGGGCATGCCCGATACCGAGATCCATCGCTTTGCCGATGAGCACAATGTGGATCTCATCGTGGTGGGTTCCCACGGCCGCCACGGCTTTGCCCTGTTGCTGGGCTCTACCTCTACCGGCGTGCTGCATGGCGCCCAGTGCGATGTACTGGCCGTGCGCGTCGGCAAGAAAGGTGAAAAGAGCGACGAGTGATCGGCCATGACCGACCTAACGCCAAAGGCCCCTTACGGGGCCTTTTTTGTAGCGCCTTGAAGGCTATTCGCCGTTCGCCATCGCCTCCAGCTCCATCCAGCGCTCCATTGCCGTTTCCAGCGACTGCTGCACTTTTTCCAGGGCTTGCAGCCTGGCAGTCACGGCGGTGGCTTCCTGCTGGTAAAACCCCGGATCGCCCACTTCCTGCTCCAGCGTCTCGACTTCCTGCTCCAACCGCTCTATTTCGGCAGGCAGCGCATCCAGCTCTCGCTGCAGCTTGTAAGAGAGCTTCACGGACTTCCTGGCAGGCTCGTTGACAGGTTTTTCGACCACTTCTGGTGCAGGTGCCGATGTTGGCTCCGTCTGCTGGCGGGCAGCACCCTCCCAGGGGGCCGGGGGCAGCTTGCCACCTTGTCGAATCCAGTCGGTGTAGCCACCCACGTACTCGCGCACGCGCCCTTCGCCTTCGAAGGCCAGCATGCTGGTCACCACGTTGTCCATGAAGGTACGGTCGTGGGAGACCAGCAGCAGCGTGCCATCAAAGTCGAGCAGCAGCTCTTCGAGCAGCTCCAGGGTTTCCATGTCCAGGTCGTTGGTGGGCTCATCGAGCACCAGCACGTTGGCAGGCTGCGTAAACAGCTTGGCCAGCAGCAGGCGGTTGGACTCGCCCCCTGACAGCGCCTTGACCGGCTGACGCACACGATCCGGCGTGAACAGGAAATCCTGCAAGTAGCTCATCACATGGCGATCCTTGCCGCCGACAGTGACCCGATCACTGCCCTGCGCCACGTTGTCGTAAACGGTTTTCTCCAGCTCCAGCCCCGCCCGAAGCTGGTCAAAGTAGGCCACTTTCAGGTTGGTGCCCAGCTGTACGCTGCCTTCGCTTGGAACAAGCTCTCCCAGCAGGATTTTCAACAGCGTGGTTTTGCCCGCGCCATTGCGACCCAGGAAACCGATACGGTCACCGCGCATGACTTCCAGATTGACGTTGCGCAAGATGATATCGTCGCCAAAATACTGGCTAACGCCCTTGAGCTCGACCACCCGCTTGCCCGTGCGCTCGCCGCTGTCCACGGTCAGGTTGGCGGTGCCCTGGCGCTCACGGCGCTGGCTGCGCTCATTGCGCATCGCTTCCAGGGCTCGCACGCGCCCTTCGTTACGGGTTCGGCGCGCCTTGACCCCTTGACGGATCCAGGCCTCCTCCTGGGCCAGCTTCTTGTCGAACAGCGCATTTTCACGCGATTCGACTTCCAGCTCGTGCTGCTTGCGCTCTTGATACTCTGCGTACACGCCGGGGTAGCGGCCCAGCTTGCCACGGTCCAGTTCCAGAATATGGGTGGCCAACTTCGACAAAAAGGCACGGTCGTGGGTGATCAGCAGCACGGCGCCATTGAACGCCAACAGTTGCTCTTCCAGCCACGCAATTGTATCCAGATCCAGGTGGTTGGTGGGCTCATCCAGCAGCAGCAAGTCCGGCTCCGACACCAGCGCCCTGGCCAGCGCCACGCGACGACGCCAACCACCGGAGAGCGCGCTCATCTCTGCTTCGGGCGGCAGGCCCAGGCGCGTCAGCACCACGTCGATACGCTGGTGGAACGACCAGCCATCAATCGCTTCCAGCCGCGTTTGCAGCGTGGCCATGCGGTTCATGTCCGGGTCGGGGTCGTTGATCAGATGCTGGTATTCCGACAGCAGCTCACCCGCTTCAGGCAGCCCCTGGGCCACCATGTCAAAAATCGTCATGCCCGATGATTCGGGCAGCTCCTGGGCCAGCACGCCGATTTTCAGCCCCGGCGCGCGCCAGATGGTGCCGTCGTCCGCCTGGATGTCGCCTGCCACGAGTTTCAACAGGGTGGATTTACCGGTGCCGTTGCGCCCGACCAGCGCCAACCGCTCGCCCTTTTCAACCGTGAGGTCGGCGCGATTCAATAGTACCTGGGTGCCGTAAGCGAGTTGCAGCTGTTCGAGTCGTAACAGGGTCACGCAGTGTCCTCCTTCGTCGTGAGGCGCACAGTGTAACGCATGGACCCCTGTAACGGTGCACTCATATAGAGCCCGGCGGTACAACGTGCTAACGTCCAACGTGAAAGGGGCAACACCTACGGCTGTCTTGTGGCACTTACAGGGTAGAAAAGCGTGACCGTTACCGTCTCCATGCACTTTGTCAACGAGCTGTTTCGTGGCCTGGCTCCCACCGGGCAAGCGGCCACGCGTTATTTGATGTTGTCTGGCATCTCCCCATTCTTGCTCGAGGCTCCCAATGGCCGTGTAACGGTGGAACAGTTTGCCCAGCTTTACCGGCTTCTGGCGGTGGAGCTCGACGATGAGACGCCCGGTTTTTTCTCTCGGCCACTGCGCTGCGGCACTCTCAAACTGCTGTGCCTCAGCATGCTGGATGCCCCCACGCTGCGTATCGCACTACATCGCTACACCCAGTTTTTTCGTATTGTGCTGGATGACTTTGGCTATTGTTTTTCCGTGGAGGGCGACCTGGCTCGTATGGCCCTCGAGGAGCACAAACCGCTTCAGGGTAGCCACATTCTGGTGCATGAGCTGATGTTGAAGCTCTTTCACGGCATTGCTTCCTGGCTGATCGCGAGAAAAATCCCGCCCATATTGATGGAGTGCAGCTATCCACAGCCCGCCCACCGAGCTGACTATCTCTATTTTTATCCAGGCAAGGTGACCTTCAACCAACCGAAAACGGCGGTCTATTTCGATACGGCTTTTCTGGAACATCCCGTCCGGCAACACAAGCAGCACCTGGGGGCTTTTTTGCAGCGTGCGCCAGCAGACTGGTTTTATGTCTCTTTCGAAGACCGTATCGCCACCCATCGCGTGCGGGAGTACCTGCACCGCCACCGACTCTCTTCCAGCACCATTCACGACGTGGCCAATGCGCTGCACGTGTCGGTCCGTACCCTGTCGCGCCACTTGCAGGCAGAGGGCACCCACTTTCAGGCGGTCAAGGACGAGTATCGGCGGGACGTGGCCATTCAGGTATTGACCCGCAGCAGGGAGCCGCTCTCCGCGCTGGCCGACACCCTCGGTTTCGAGGACCAGGCCTGCTTCAGCCGAGCCTTCAAGCAATGGACCGGCAATTCGCCTGCCGCCTACCGCAAAGCGCAGACAGCAGGCACCGCGCTCTGAGCCGCTAGATCTCCGTACGGATACGTTTTTTATCCAGCTTGCCTACGCTGGTCTTGGGTATTTCATCGACGAAACGTATCAATGAAGGCACTCCCCAACGGTTGAGCTTGCCCTGCGCCACGAACTGCTCCATGAACCCCTGAATCGCCTCGACGGTAGGCGGCCGATTGAGGTCGCTGGGCACGACGAGCGCTGCGGGACGCTCCCCCCACTTGTCATCCGCCACGCCGATGACCGCCACTTCAGCGACGCCGGGGCATTGACTGATATAGCTTTCCAGCTCCAGGGAGGACAGCCACTCGCCACCGGTCTTGATGACGTCCTTGATGCGATCACTAATGGCCAAAAAGCCATGCGCATCCAGCGACCCCACATCCCCGGTGTGTAACCACCCCTCTCGCCATAGCTCTTCGCTACGCGTCTCTTCCTTGTAGTAAGCCTGAGTGAGCCAGGGCGCTTGTACGCGGACTTCCCCCACACTCTGGCCATCATGAGGAAGCGGCTGACCGTCCACATCGACCACCTGCAGCCGCACGAACGGCACCGGAAGACCAGCCTTGCAGCGCCAGGGGAGCTGGCTTTCGAAGTCAGCCTCCGCGACCTCCTTCGGCAAGATATCGGCGGTGAGCAGAGGACACGTTTCCGACATGCCATAAGCGCTGCGGGTGTCGATCCCCAGCGCCCAGGCACGGCTTGCCAACGCCTGGGTCAAGGCGCTGCCTCCGACCAGCACTTTCCAGCCGGTCAAATCGACTTTTTTCGTCGCGATGGCCTCCGCGCTCACCACCATGTTGAGCAGTGTCGGTACGCAGTGGGAAAAATCGACCTTTTCACTGACCAGCAGCTTCACCAGCATCTCCGGCTCGTATTTGCCCGGGTACACTTGCGTCGCGCCCAGCAGCGTGGCGGTGTAAGGGACGCCCCAGGCATGCACGTGAAACATCGGCGTGATGGGCATATACACCTTGTCTCGGTTCAACAGCTCGAAGCCAGGCGCCTGGAACGTGCTGGCCTCGCCCAGCGTGTGCAACACCAGCTGACGGTGAGTGAAGAACACCCCTTTCGGGTTGCCGGTCGTGCCGGTCGTGTAGAACAGCGTGGCCACGCCATTTTCATCGAACGTGGGGAAATCATAATGGCTGGGCTGGTCAGCCAGCAGGGCCTCGAACTCCCCCACCAGTGGCAGCGACGTCGAAACGTCACGGCGCTCTTCCTGACAAAGCACGTAGCCACGAATATCAGGCAGTTGCTGCGTCAGCGGTTCCAGCAGAGGCACGAAGTCCTCATGCAGCAGCACGAAGACGTCTTCCGCATGCTGCATGGTGTAGAGAATCTGTTCGGGTGCCAGGCGGACGTTCACCGTGTGCAGCACCGCACCTATCATGGGAATGGCGAAGAAGCATTCCAGATAGCGGTGGCTGTCCCAATCCATCACCGCCACCACATCTCCTGCCTGCACTCCCTGCACCGTCAACAGATGAGCCAGTTGATGGACCCGCTCTTGAAAACGATGGTAGTCGTGACGGCCTTGATCGCGGTACACGATCTGATTATTGCCCGCCATGCGAACGCCAGACTCCAACAGATCCTTGATCAGCATGGGAGGGTTGGTGGCGGAGGATGTCGAAGGAAGCAGTTTTGGCGTTATCGTCGGCATAAAACGTACCTTTGATTGTTGTTGGATGTCTGGGGCAACTTAACGCTCGATCAGTAGCGCGATACCTTGCCCGCCACCAATGCAGAGCGTAATCAGTCCAAAGCGCCCCTGAATGCGCTCCAGCTCATGCAGCGCTTTAAGGATCAAAATGGCGCCGGTGGCCCCCACCGGATGCCCAAGAGCGACCGCACCGCCATTGGGGTTGAGCTTTTCCAGCGGAAAATCGAGCGTGCTGGCCACCGCCATGGCCTGGGCCGCAAAGGCTTCATTGGATTCGATCACATCGATATCGTGGATGGTCAATCCAGCCTGCTGCAAGCAACGCTTGACGGCGGGAATGGGGCCCAACCCCATCAGTGATGGTTCCACGCCCGCCGTGGTGGCCACCCGCAACCGCGCACGCACGGTGAGCCCTCGTTTCCGGGCCTCTTCAGCATGGGCCAGTACGAGGGTGGCGGCGCCATCGTTGATCCCTGAGGCATTGCCTGCGGTCACGACCCCTTCACGCTTGAAAGCCGGTTTCAGCCGGGCCAGATCACTGAGCACCACGTCTTCCCGGACATGCTCATCACGGGCAAAGGTCAGCGTCTGCTTGCCCCGGGTCACCTCTACCGGCACGATCTGCTCATCGAAGCGGCCTTCCGATAGTGCCCGCGCTGCTTTTTGATGGCTCTCGAGGGCGAATTGATCCAACTGCTCGCGGCTGAAACCGTACTGCTGCGCGATATTTTCAGCGGTGATCCCCATGTGACCACTGCCGAACGGGTCACTCAACACGCCAAGCGTCAAATCCTCGATGCGGGTGTCCCCCATGCGAATACCGTGGCGCGCCTGCGGGGCCAACACGTAGGCTCCGCGAGACATGCTTTCGGCACCGCCCGCCAAGGCGAGGCGACTGTCGCCCAGGACAATCTGCTGAGCCGCAGACACCACCGCCTGGACGCCAGAGCCGCACAGGCGATTAACGTTGAAGGCACCGGCCTCTTTGGGAACGCCTGCACTGAGTGCGATGTGGCGGGCCAGATAGGCATCCTGCGGGCCAGTGGTGATGATATGCCCATAAACCGAATGATCGATGTCGGCGCCCTCCACCCCGGCCCGGCGCAGGGCTTCCACGGCGGTGATGGTGCCCAATTCATGGGGGGCGAAGGCGGATAGCGAACCGCCAAACCCTCCGATGGCGGTGCGCGCGCCTCCTACAATCACCACGCTATCCAACTGCATATAGACTCCTTGTCGACCGTTTTTTGGACCTCTTGCTCAAGAGGCTTTGCCCAGCAGCGAGCGCGCAATCACTTCTTTCATGATCTCGGAGCTGCCGGCATAAATGGTTTGTACCCGAGCATCGAGATAAAAGCGCGAAATGGGGTACTCATGAGTGTAGCCATAGCCACCAAACAGCTGCAGACAGCGATCCACCGCATGACACTGCAGTTCGCTCAGCTGTAATTTAAGAATCGCCGCCTCGGTGCTGCTCATGCTGCCTTGCCGATACCGCTCCATGCACTGCTCGAAGTAAGCCCGGGCCATGTCAAGCTGGGCTTTGAGCTGCGCCAGCGTAAAGCGGGTGTTTTGAAAATCGGCAAGCCGCTGGCCGAAGGCTTCCCGCTGGGTGACGTATTCGAGGGTTAGCGCTAGCGCCCCTTCTATTGCCCCCAGGGCCTGGGCGCCCACCCCCAAACGCTCACGAGGCAGCTCTTGCATGAGGTAACGAAACCCTTCGCCCTCGTTGCCCAATAGCGCGTCTGCGGGCAACTTCAACTGATCAAAGGCCAGCTCCGCAGTGTCGCTGGCATGCTGGCCTATTTTCTTGATCGGTTTACCTCGGGAAAAGCCGGGCAGCGACGTTTCCACTAAAAATAGCGAGACCCCTTTGGCGCCGGCACTGGGATCGGTTTTCGCGCACACGATCACCAGATCGGCCACCTGACCATTGGTGATGAACAGCTTGCCACCGTTGAGCAACCAGCCATCCTCTACCCGCGTGGCGCGGGTTTTCATCGCAGCCAAATCACTCCCGGCGTGGGGTTCGCTCATGGCAATGGCCCCCAGGCACTCCCCCAAGGCCATGCGCGGCAGCCACTTTTCCTTCTGCCCAGGTGTCCCCAGCTTCTGGACATACGGCATGACGATATTGGCGTGGATGTTGTAGGCACTGGCGAGGCCACCAAAGCCCTGACGAGACATCTCTTCGAGCACCCTTTGCGTGATGGCGATATCGGCCTCTGAGCCACCGTACGCTTCTGCCAGGTCAATACCCAACAGCCCTGCCGCCCCCAGCGCCAGCCACAGGGAGCGTGGTATTTCTCCTGCCTCCTCCCACTGCTGGTAAAAAGGCGCTACTTCCTGCGCTAAACAGCGGGTAATCATGGGCTGAAAGAGCCCCAGCTCCTGGTCGTCCATCATGACTCTCCCAGCGCCTGGCGCAGATGGCGCTTGAGAATTTTACCTGCCGTGCTCTTGGGCAGTGCGTCGGTAAACATCACCCGCTTGGGTACCTTGTAAGGAGCGATCAGGTCCTTGGCGTGTCGAATCAGCTCCGCTTCACTGGCGCTTTGCCCCTCCTTGAGCACCACCACCGCGGTAATCGCCTCGATCCATTTGTCATCGGGTAGCCCCACGACCGCCACCTCTGAAACCGCCGTGTGCTTGAACAGCACCTCTTCCACTTCTCGACTGGCGACCAGCACACCGCCGGTATTGATCACGTCCTTGATACGGTCGACGATGTACAAATAGCCCGCTTCATCGACATACCCCACGTCTCCAGAGTGGAACCAGCCTCCCTGAAATGCCTCCGCGGTCATCTCGGGTTTGTCCCAGTAGCCCAGCATGAGCTGCGGAGAACGATGGACGATTTCCCCATGCTCTCCAGGCGGAACATCGTTGCCCTCCAGATCGACGATGCGCGTTTCGACCGTGAGAATCGGTCGTCCAGCAGAGGCCGGTCGTTCGGCATGCTCTTCTGGTCGCAAAACAGTCGCCAGGGGCGCTATTTCGCTCTGTCCGTAGCAGTTGTACAGGCCGACACCATGAAAGCGCTGCTGCATCTCTTCGAGTACCGGCACCGGCATGATGGAGGCACCGTAATAGGCTTTTCTGAGGCTCGAGAGATCGTACTGATCGAAGTGAGGGTGCCGTAACAGACTGATCCACACGGTAGGTGGGGCAAAAAAAGAGCTGATCTGGTGCTGTGAAATGGCAGCCAGGCAGCTTTCCGGCAGGGGGGCCTCCAACAGAATGACGGACGCTCCCAGCAGTAGCGCAGGCATCAGAAACACGTGCATTTGCGCCGAGTGGTACAAGGGCAGCGCTGCCAGCACGGCGTCATCTGCCTGGATATCCAACGCCACCATGCACGCCATATACTCGGCTATGAGCGCTTGATGGCTCATGATGGCAGCCTTGGGCGCTGCCGTGGTACCAGAGGTATATAACAACTGGGCGACGCTGACCCCCTCCAGCGCGACGTCTGGCTCATGGGCAGCATGAGCCAGAGAAGCATGAACCCCGTGGGTACACGCCAGTACGTCGAAGGCGTCTTCTTGAAGCGATGCCCCCTCCGCCTGCAGGGTACCGTTGACGACCAGCGACAGCCCCGCGACGGCAGCGCGAACCTTGTCACCTAGCACCGCGTCGCTCAGTACCCCTTTTGCGCCCGACTGCTCCAGAATGTAGCGAAGCTCGTCACTGCTCAGCGCAAAATTGACAGGGACGTGAATCAGGCCCGCCTTGCTACAGGCCAGCCACGCGATCACATAGGCATCCGAGTTTTTACCGTATACCGCCAGGCGGTCGCCCGGCGCCAGCCCTGCTTCCAGCAGCGCATTTGCGACCTGGTTGGCCGCGTTATTGAGCGTTTGATAACTCCACGTACGCTCGCCGAACGTCAAGGCCCGCTTCTGGGCATGCTTGCGCGCGCTGCGGTTAAGCGCAGCGCCAATCGTATTGCGATGAATGTTATCAACAGACGTCATGGCTGTTTAACCCTTTACGAGTGGGCAGACACTTTCAGACAGTGGCCGGAACGCTTCCTCGGCAGGAATGGTGCGGACCACCCGGAACAAGTCGTCTTCATCTGCTGACTCTGCTGGGGTTTTGACTTCCACGAGGTACATGTCGTGGACCATACGGCCGTCTTCGCGGATATAGCCGTTCTGGGCAAAGATATCGTTGATAGGCGTGTCGGCCATCTGCTGACGCACCGTCTGGGTATCGTCTGTCCCGGTGGCAGCGATGGCGTCCAGGTAGTGGCGAGTGCTGGAGTAGAGGCCAGCGTGCACCATGGTAGGCATGCTGCCCGTACGCTCCCGGAAGCGTTCTGCCCAGGCGCGGGTTTCCTCGTTCAAGTCGTAATACCAGGCTTTGGTGAACTGCAGCCCTTGGGCATTTTCCAGCCCGATACTGCGCACATCGGTACTGAACAGCACCATTCCCGCCAGGATTTGCCCGGCCTGGGTAATACCAAACTCCCCCGCCGTCTGAACCGCGTTGATGGTGTCCCCGCCCGCGTTATTCAACGCAATGACGTCAGCACCAGAGGCCTGCGCCTGTAACATGAACGATGAAAAGTCGTTATTGGGGAATGGATGACGCGCACGCCCTACGATGGTGCCACCGTTTTCAGTGACCACGCGCTCGACGTCTGCTTCCAACGCATGACCAAAAGAGTAATCGGCACTCAACAAGTACCAGTTTTTGTAGCCTTCTTCGGTAATGGCTTTGGCGGTGCCGTTCGACATTGCCCAGGTGTCATACACCCAGTGAATATGATTCGTAGAGCAGTGTTCGTTGGTCACGCCGGAGGAGACGGCACCATTCACCAGCCCCAGCTTGTCGGCCTCCTGCAGCAGACTCACGGCTGCCAACGTGACCGATGATGCCACCAGGCCCGTGACCATATCGACGTTGCGCTCATCGATCCATTCACGCACCACGCTGGAGCCCACGTCAGGGCTGTTACGATCATCGGCACTGAACACCACGATATCCGCACCGTTGACACTGCCGCCAATATCCTCGATCGCCATCTGAATGGCATCGAGCCCCAGAGGACCGATAGGATCGCGGTAAACGCCTGACATATCGGCCAGATAGCCAATGCGGATTTCGTTATCAGAAATCCCTTCATGGGCGGCAACGAAAGGAACGAAGCCTGCAGCAACCACCGCAGAGGCTAACGCAGACAGGGTGAAACGACGTGATAACGGCATGAGGGTACCTCGCTATTGTTGTTATTGAGGTGAAAATCACAACACTGGCGTTGCGCCTTCACTCATTGAATCACGGGCATAGCGGTGACTCATTTTCATGGTAAGAGCAAACAGGCCTGCACTGTTTACCTATTGAGCCAGTTTTTTTGCAATTCATGCCATTTGCAGTGTGATTACTTGCCACGTTCATGGCGGCTTGCGTTGGCGAGCCAAGCGGCTCCAGCGTTACAATGGGGCCACTGGCCCACAGGAGAGATGACCACATTGGCGACTCAGCAAGCACACGACGCGTTACCTGAAGCGCTACAGTTTCGCCCCAGCACACCGCTGGTCGACATTGGCGCCAACCTGACCCATGAGAGCTTTCAGCGCGACTTGAGCGACGTAATCGCCAGAGCCCGAGCCGCCAACGTGACCAGAATGATCGTCACGGGAACGGATGTCGCCCACGCCAGGCAGGCCGTCGAGATGGCTCGTCAGTTTACGGGGCTGTACGCCACCGCGGGGGTGCATCCCCATGATGCCAGCGGCTGGAGCGAAAACGTGGCGCAGGCGCTGGGCGACCTCTATACACTGCCCGAGGTGGTCGCGGTCGGTGAGTGCGGGCTCGACTTCAACCGCAACTTTTCCACACCGCAGGAGCAGGAGCGCGCCTTTGAAGCGCAGTTGGCCTTGGCGGCGGCATCCGGGCTACCGCTGTTTCTTCATGAGCGTGATGCAGGCCAGCGCATGCGTGAGATCCTGCACCACTGGCGCGACGACATTAGCCACGCGGTGATCCACTGCTTTACCGCAGACCGTGAAACGCTGCGGGGCTATCTGGAGCTGGACCTGCACATCGGCTTGACGGGCTGGATCTGTGACGAGCGGCGCGGGCATCACCTGCGTGACCTGGTGCGCGAGATCCCGCTGGATCGATTGATGGTCGAAACCGACTGCCCTTACTTGCTGCCCCGTAATTTGCCCGCCAAGCTGAAAGGCAGACGCCATGAACCCGCCCTGCTGCCCTGGATCGTGCAGGAGATTGCTCGTTGGCATCAGGTAAGTGACACTGAACTCGCGGCGGCGACCACCCGGACCGCCCTGCAATTTTTCCGTATCGACACGGATACCTAGAAGGAACGACAACCATGGCCGACTACCCCGGTTTTATTGCCATAGAGATAGGTGAAGACAATGGCTTGCCGCTGTCGATTGCATGGTCACTGCCCGATGGGCGCATCAAGCAGACCTTGATCCAGCCGGATGACAGCTGGATTACCGAAGACAGCAATGTCATGGGGGCTTACAGCATCGAAGAGCTGGAGAGTCTGGGGGTCAGCCCGCTGGATGTGATCCGCGAGCTGGAGAACGATCATTTCTCGGCCACGCTGTACACCAGCGACAACGGCGAGGATGAGGCCGCACTGGCCCGCTTGTTCGACACCTACGGGCTGGACCCTTTCGTGGAGCTGGCGCCCGCACAAGTGCTGTATGAAACCCTCAGCGCGAGCGAATGGCATCGCCTGCGCAGCGATACCTTCAACGACCTAGGCCTAGAACCCATGCGCCCCGAGCACGAAATCGAGGTCATGCTGACCCTGCATCAGCAGTTGTCCGAGGCTGACTAACCCTCCTTCACAAAGGCATCGTCCAGCAGGCGGTGCCCCTGCCGAATCGCCTGCTCCAGCGTGTCCTGGTGCTGATAGTAGCGTGCCAATGCCGTCCGAAACGCATTGGCGCGCAGGGGCAGTCCCTCTTGCCGATAGCGTTCGGCCCTCGCTGCCACGCGTCTTGCGAAAGCCTCCCGGTCCACCTCGCCCGCACCGCCCAGATTGTCCACACTGACATGGAACGCACGGCCACACGCCTGGGTAAACAGTTGCTCCAACGCCTGAGGGGCCACTTCGGCCTGTTCGAATGCCTGTTGCTGTTCCGCCGTGCGCCCGTCCGGGTAATACCAGTAGCCATAATCTTCCCACTGGCGGCGTTTTGCGCCTGCGATGCACCAGTGGCTGATCTCATGTAACGCACTGGCAAAATAGCCCCGTGCAAAGATCACCTGATGGTAAGGCGTTTGCTCACTCATCGGGCGGTAAAGCGGCTCATCGCCACCGCGAATCAGCCGAGTCTGATAGTGGTCTGCAAACACCCCATCAAACAGCGCAGTAATATCGTCGAGCGTCCAGCGCTCTTGCGGGTCAGTCACACCGTTATCTCATTCATGAACGTTGCACTAGTATAACGAGGGACCCATCCTTGGCTAAAGAGGAGAGCGCAAGGTATAGCGACTCCTGCTACTCTATCGCCTTTTCCTGGGTCTCTTTGCTAAATAGGAACCATACCTTGGGCGGCTTCACTAGCGATATCAAGAAAATTTACTGGCCTGAAACACGCACACTCATGGCCCTGGCGCTGCCCATCTGTGGTGCGCAGCTTGCTCAGGCAGGCATGAGCGTCGTCGATGTGATGATGACCGGGCGACATGACGCCACGTCGCTGGCGGCGGTGTCGGTAGGCTCCAGCCTGTGGATGCCTCTGATGCTGTTTATGACCGGCACGCTGATGGGGCTGACGCCCATCGTGGCTCAACTGTTGGGAGGGCAACGCAACGGCGCCATTCGTCCCGCCGTACATCAGGCGCTCTGGGTGGCCCTGGCGCTGGGCTTGTTGGCCGCCCTGCTGCTGCGTACGGCCGTCATGCCGATCTTCGAGCTGATGAACGTGCCACCGGCAGTGGCCACCGAGTCGGCTGCTTACCTGAGCGCGGTGGCCTTCGGCATGCCAGGCATCGCGCTATTTCAGGCATTGAGAGCGTTTTCGGATGGCATGAACCATACCCGGCCAGCCTTGTGGATCAGCCTGATTGGCCTGGCCGTCAATATTCCCAGCAACTATGTACTGATCTACGGGGGGGATGGGCTGGTCAGCCTGTTCGGCGCCTCACTGCCTGATACGCTGCAGCAACTACCCGCGCTGGGCGCCTTTGGCTGTGGCATTGCCACGGCCTTCTCCATGTGGACCATGACCATTGCCATGGCACTCTACACACGCCGTGGCACGGTGTACCGTAGCGTTTCCTTGTGGCATGGCGCCACCTGGCCGCAGTGGTCGGGCGTGCGTGAGCTGCTCGTGGTCGGGGTGCCCATCGGCGTCGCGATTTTTGTCGAAGTGACGCTGTTCACGCTGATCGCCCTGTTCATTGCCAGCCTTGGTGAAGTGACCGTGGGGGCTCACCAGATCGCGCTGAGCTATACCTCTATCCTGTTCATGTTGCCCATGTCACTGAGCATGGCACTGACGGTGCGTGTCGGTAATACGCTGGGGCAACAGCGCCTTTCTCTGGCCCGCAAGGTTGCCTGGAACGGTGTCGTGATCAGCGTGATCGTCGCCGCGTTCAACAGCACGCTGCTCTGGTTCACTGCCGCACCGGTCATCAGCCTGTATACCTCCAATAGCGACATTCAGGCCCTGGCGCTCACGATCATCGCTCTGGCGGTCATCTTTCAGCTATCGGACTCGCTGCAAGTGAATCTGGCCGGCGCGCTGCGAGGCTACAAGGATACCCGCATCGTCATGGTGATCACCGTTCTTTCCTACTGGATCGTCGGGCTGGGGGGCGGTCATTGGCTGGGAACCTATGGCATGGGCGGCGAGTCACAGCCGCTGGGGGTACACGGCTACTGGATCGGCCTGATTGCAGGGCTCACGACAGCGGCCATCTTGCTGGCTTGGCGATTACATCGAATCAGTCAACGGGAGTGACCCCATGCGGCCTTCAAGTTTCTACCGCTCATGCCTCGTGATGCCCGTCGTCATGTCGGCCAGCCTGGTGCTGGCTGGCTGCGGCGACAACAGCGCGGACGAGGCCTGGGCGGCCTACCAGCGTTCGACTGCCGAGGAGCTCGGCATTTCCGCTCCTGAACGCCAGCAGCCCCGTAACATAGGCGCCTTTCCCGACCGACGCCAGCGCGTGATCGAGCTGCCGGAGATACGCGAAGGCATGCTCAATATCTATGCGTTACGCGAGTGTCAGATCACCTCCCTGATTGCTGCCAGAAACAATCAGCTAGGCCGTGTCGCACCGCCCAGCCAGCAATGGATCTACGAGCGCACGCTGTGGCAACGCCTGGATCACTGCTGGAACAGCGATATTCCTGAACGGCTCGGTGACGATGACGCCCATCGCCTGGCACAGCTGACCCAGCTCAAAACCGAGCAGCTGCCCTTTGTGACCTGGAACGCCATCTTTGCCTCCGAAGAATGGGAGAAGAGTTTCGCCCGAGCCAGTCACCCTCTGCACACGCTCCCCGATCAAGTCTGGGCAGAACAGCGGGCAGCACTGGATTATCTTGAGCAGATGATTACCCAGCAGTTCAATCAGGCTTGGCAACACGACTCCTCGACCCTGGAAAACCATCTCAAAACGCTCCAGCAGCGTCCGCTGACTGCCGAAGTGCTGCGCGCCTTGCTGCTGGCTGAGCAGCGCCTGAACGAGCTAAACGCGGCTATCGCGCAGGCCGAACCAGACGCAGCGGGCACCTGCTGGTCAGAAGCTCTGCCTGACTGGGTAGACCAACTGGAGCAACGCGCAGAGCAGTGGCTGGTGTCGGTGAATAGCCTTTTCGATACCCATGCCGTCAGCCCAACGCCAGCGGTGTCTGACTACCAGCAGGCCTGGCTCGACATGCAGAACCCGGAGGCCCCCTGGCAGCAGTTTCAACGGGCTCTGGCGCATCATCGTCAGTTGGCGCTTACCCTGGCGCCCTGCACACAGCATTAAATATGCTCGTCATGCTTAACCTTCCAGAAAAGGTGTGCTATTGGTGAAGGTAGCGGCAGATGAAAATCACTGTCTGCCAATGTCGTGACCACGCAGTACAAGGAGGGACACCATGGGCTCACCCCTGTCAACTCGCTCTGCCCAGGTCATCGACCTGGATACCGTGCGTCAGCGTCAGCAGGCGCGAAAATGTCTCGTTCGTCTGGCTCCGGAGCTGGACGGACTGGAAATGGTTTACCAGCTCGCTGCGAGTCCCGACACCTACTATGGTCTCCCCATTCTGGCCTGGGGCTTGAGAGAAGATGGCAGCATTACCGGGCTGGTACCCTGGATGGAGTCTCTGGCGGCCTGCCATGAGCTGGACAGCGAGGAAAGCGGTTGCTTCGTCGGTTACCGTGACCCCGAAACCGATGAAATCTTCGATGTTCCCCCCGACCACAAGTACGACGAACTGGTCGCGGCTGCAGGCTATTTCGAGTATGAGGCATCCGGTGAAGTGACGCTGATCCAGCAGCTTCCCGATACCCTGGGAACCCATGCCTTGTGCATGAACCGGCCCAATGCCCCCTGGCATATGAAGCCGGTCTACGGGTGGCGCCTGTACAGCGACGGCAGCGTGGACGCACTGCTGGCTGACGAGCAAAAAGCCACTCTGATGCCGATCCTGCTGGGTGATAACTGCCTGTATGACGCCCACTCGCGCCATCACACCGTCTATTTTTTCCAACGCCACATCGCTAATCGCATCCTCGAAGAGGACCCGGCTACGCTTGAGGCCCTGGCCATGATGGTGGTCTCCGACAGCAACGAGCGCTCTTGAAGCCATCCCGGCAAGGCATTGCACCATGGTCGATGCATGCCTTGCCAGGACTCCCCAGTATCACGCCAAACGGATAAAGTAGACGTAGTGGTCGTCAGAGCCCTGCTGCTCGATAAGCTCGTGCCCCAGGAATTGACAAAACTTGGGGACATCGCGCGTCGTCGCAGGGTCCGTCGCCACGACCTTCAGCACCTGGCCCGACGCCATGTCACGCACCTTGTTGTGCATTAGCATGATGGGCTCTGGGCAGTACAGCCCGGTGGTGTCCAATTCGGCATCGAAAGCACTGGGGGCTTGTGTAGGATCAGTCATCGACTCTCTCGGTTAGGAAACAGACACTATGATAAAAGTCATCATTGAACGACGCATCATGCCCGGCCTGGAAGATGAATATGAGCAGGCCGCACGCGAAGCCATGCGCGTATCATTGGGCATTCGTGGCTTCGTTGGTGGTGAAACGCTGGTAGAGCGCGGCCACACTGACCGTCGGCTGATGATCACCAAATGGCGTGACCTGCGCGCTTGGAAAGAGTGGCACGCAAGCGAGGCGCGCGCCATGGCCATGCAGCGCATTCTGCCTCTTCTCACCGAAGATGAAGCCATTCGTATCTATGAGCCGGGGTACTAGGCGAGCGTTCAGCCAGTCAAGCACACCTTCTCAGTGTAGCAACCTGACATGCACCGTCACCTCTTCCCGATCATGGTAGAGATGACGGCAGCTTATTTTAGCGCTTACCCCGGCTGACGCCAACGCGGCTTCCAGCGTCGTCAGGCAACGCGTCACTTCGTCCCAGCGTTTTTTCATGGGCAGCTTCAAGTTGAAGATAGCTTCACGACACCATTTACGCGTCAACCAACGCTCTACCATGGCCAATACCCGTACAGGCTTGTCCACGATGTCACACACCAGCCAATCCAGACGCTGAGGGGGCTCCCAGGTAAAGCCATCTTCACGCAGGTGGTCGATCTGACCAGTCGCCATCAGGGCTTTGTCCATCGGCCCATTATCGATGGCATAGACGTACATGCCGCGCTGCACCAGCTGCCATGTCCAGCCTCCTGGCGCCGCCCCCAGGTCCGCTGCCTGCATGTGCTCCGCCAGGCGAGTATCCCACTGATCGCGTGGAATGAATTCGTGCCAGGCCTCTTCCAGTTTCAGCGTCGAGCGGCTTGGCGCACGGGAAGGAAAGCGTAGCCGCCGGATTCCGTTCAACAGTTCGCTACGATTGTCAGGGAAGCTCATGCCCAGCTGCACACGGTCTCCGTCCGTCCAGAAAATATGCAGCCGTCTTCCGCCAGCCTTGCCTCGCAGCGCCCCACGCTTTTTCAGCGTGTTTTGCAGCGGGCGAGTGAGCGCCTTGATCAACCCCGACAGTGCTTTGCCATCGTTGGTATCCGGTGTTTCGTGCCAAATCTCTTCAAAGCTCCAACGGCTGGCTTTGACCTGATCGAGAATGGAGGTCAGACGATCCTCACGGGACAGCACCAAGGGCGGCAGGGCTGCCAGACTCTGCCTGGCAAAGATGAGATGCTGGAAAGCTGCCTGGCGGTGCAGGTCATTGATCGCCTCACCATCCTGTCGCGTCAAGCTGACCCATCCGGCCCCATGGGCTGGTTCGCAGTTCACCCCCTGCTGTTTGGCATGATGCTGCATTTCCGCCAACGTATCGCCCTCGAAACCGGGTCGACAATAGACCAGCCACGCCGTGGGTATCGTGTCACTCACCTTTCACCTCTCTGTAAACATGGAGCCGTCACTGCCCTCTCGAAAACACATGATAACATCGCAGCGAAGCAACAACGGCTCCCCAAGGCAGCCTATCAACGCATATCACCCCCACAGCCCGAGCCATGAGGGTTTTGCGCAAGTGCCAAACGCAAAAAGCCCCGAACACAATGTGCTCGGGGCTTTCTACGGGATAAGTGCCTGACGATGACCTACTCTCACATGGGGAGACCCCACACTACCATCGGCGCTAAGCGGTTTCACTTCTGAGTTCGGCATGGGATCAGGTGGTTCACGCGTGCTATGGTCGTCAGGCGTAACAGGTAATGCATATCATGCTGAGGTGTTTTTGACGTGTATTGTGTGCGTCTC
>ERZ941748.39-NODE-39-length-92045-cov-8.721741_pt1 | contig 92045 bp, 86 predicted proteins | sample MGYA00521092_ERZ941748 | MGnify/ENA primary metagenome ERZ941748 (study PRJEB32759, sample SAMN07749897) | skin metagenome | biome: transportation; feature: city; material: polyester macromolecule | host: Homo sapiens | place: Hong Kong:ISLAND line | collected... | reverse complement strand
CGATAATGGCTATATTGCCATGCAGGTCAGTGGGTTAGAAGTGCTTCCGGGGGCCGGTCTCACGGATTCAGGTTACTGCTTGGCAGTTAATCCTTTTTCTCAGGATTATTCCCCTTTTTTTAAAAGATGAACACTTTAAAGATAAAAATCCTGGGATTATAAAGCTAAGTGAATCCTTGAAGAAATATGGCCTATCTGAGTCTGATAGCTTGATCAGCATAATCCAGTATACAAGTCGCCGAGGCATTTTTGGGAAGGTTAAATCTGCAATATCTGAAGTTACAGGTGAAAAAGTTGAAGAAGAAAACTATAAGGTAAAAGATCCAGCTGCACTACTTTCTTCAATTAAGAGCATATTTGAAAAGGCCACTCCATCAGAATCAAGCTACTATCTAGTAATCGATGGTTTAGATTATATTCTGAGGGAGGGTAGAGATAATACAAAATATATTGCCGATCTGATAAATGCCGTGAGGCAGCTAAATATATTTTTTGCATCTTTAGGGTTATCTGCGAAGGCAATAATTCTGATACGAAATGAAGTTTTAAAGGTAGTTCCCGATCCAAACCTTACCAAAAGAATTAATGATAACGGTGTTCAACTAAAGTGGTTTGACAATGTTAGATCGCCATTCGATAGCAGCCTTTTAGAGGTGATTCGGAGCAGGGCTGCACTCGCTGGATACCAGGCTTCTATGAGGGAGCTTTGGTATAACTGGTTTCCAAGGGAGATTAACGGTACGGGCTCATTTGAATTCGTGATCGTAAATACAAGATACCTTCCAAGGGACTTAATAAGTTTTTTCAGGGAGGTTCAAAAACTTGGGAAGCAACCGCCATTTAACAGAGTAGACGTCCTGTCTGCCTTAAATAATTATTCAGATTGGTTTTTGCAGGAACTTGGAGATGCTCTGGTTGGCGTGATAGATGAAAACATTCGAGTAGAGCTACCTGATATTATTTCAGAATTGGGTCGTAACTTTAAAATAGATGATTTAAAAGAAAAGCTTGAGGAGCATGGGTTGCTTTCGAAGGGGATAACGGCTGAGCAAATCGCACGAGACCTTTTTAATTCCTCATGGCTCGGAAATCGGTGGGACACCAATAAAGGGACTCCAAGATACTCTTGGAAACATCGTAAAATAAATGCAAATCTGAACCTTAAGCACGAACTAGTAGTTCATTCAGGGTTATGGAAATCCCTCAACCTAATTTAGTCATAACAATACGCTGTTGCCGGACAATTTTTTCACCGCTTTGCGATTCCAAAATTGCCGCAAAGCTTCGCGTTATGTTTCTTGACCGCACCTGTTAAATGGTGCTATTAATAGCACTAAATTGTTGGCTAGGTAACCACTATGCAAGTGAAATTTTCCGAGGATGTCATTCCTCTATCAGACCTGAAGATCAATCCCGGAAAGGTGGTTGGTCGAGCACAGGACACGCATCGCCCAATCCTGCTTACCAGCCGTGGCCGCGGCGTAGCGGTTGTGCAGGGGCTCGAGGATTATGAGAAAAGTGCAGAGGAATTGCGGTTTGTAAAAGCGGTGGCGCAGGGGCTTATGGATGTTCGCGAGGGCAACACCGTATCGTTGGAGGACGCCAAGAAAACGTTGGGCATCAAGTAAATGGAATTACGCATCGCACAGTCCGCTCTTGAGGACTTACAGGCTATTCAAGAGTATTACAAAGAGCAGGATGTTCCACATATCGGTGATGATTTCGTGGCTGCGATCTTGGAGCATAGCGAAATGCTTCAGCTCCACCCTGATGCTGGCCGTATTGTTCCTGAATTCAACCTGGATCATATTCGCGAATTGATTCACGCGCCATTTCGAGTTGTCTATCTCAGGCAAGCTAAAGAGGTTGTGCTCATACGAGTCTGGCGAAGTGAGAGGCAGCTTGAATTACCTGCAAACGAAACATAACCAAGCCATGCACCGGATGCCAAACCCTTCGCTTCGCTACGGCTTTGTCACCGGTGATGGCGGGCGTTAAAGATGCTGCTCCACATCCATACTGTTGTGGAGAATTCGGATGACAACGATCCTGGATTCCGTACCGGCTCTGTAAAAGATAACATGACTGCCCTGACTGAACTTTTTGTACCCTGGCTTTATGTCACCCGCATCGCGGCCAATATCAGGTTGGCGAGCGAGCCGCTTGAAAGCATCGTCAAGCTGCCTGAGGTATGTATCGCGTTGGCGCTTTCCCCACTTTTCGGTGGTGAAGCGGCCTATCTCGACAACGTCTTTTCGGGCAGAGGCAGTGAGCAGGTATGGACGCATCAGTGAGCTTCGTTGTCCAGTTCTGTAATAACGCTTTCAAGGGAATACTCTGCGATTCCACTCTGTTCGCCTTCATCCAGGAGGCGTTGGAGCCGTTCAAGCTTACTTTCTGTTTCTTCAAGCAGACGCAGTCCGGCACGTACCACCTCGCTCACCGAGCCATAGCGGCCCTTTTCAACCTGAGTGGCTATAAACTCGTCAAAGTGGGGGCCGAGTGTAATGCTGGTATTTCTAGCCATGGGGAAACTCCTGTACCAAATATTGGTATATCATGGCAAAGCACCCATAACAAGGCAAGGCAGGCCGACGCGATAAAGTCGCGCCGCTGCGAAGCTGGCCTCCAGCGGCCTCAACCCAAAAGCGCAGGAACGGCTAGCGCTGGTAGCCGAAGACCCATACCGCAAGCCGCCTCCGTTTGAGAAACTCGTGGGTGATCTTGCGGGGGCCTATTCACGCCGCATCAATCTTCAGCATCGCCTGGTCTATCAAGTGCTCGATGAAGAGCGAGTGGTGAAAGTTCTCAGGCTCTGGAGCCACTACGAATAATGCATCACCAACGGCTGTTGCGGATGTATTAGCCTTTATTCACGGCCCGACGTCGCCGAGATAGAGCGCACGGTTCGTGCGACGACCTGAAATACGCCAGCAGTGGTGACGGTGATGGCATGCCAATGGGTGCAAGAGGGAACGGTGGCGCTTTTACAACAAGGCATCAGTGTATCGACCGCAGCTCCCTTTTCAACGGCAGCCCAGGTGCCCCATGCCATCCGTCTTGCGCTAGCATCGGTAGATATTCAGCAGCTTGAAAAAGCACTGTGTGCCGTCAGGGAGGTCGTTGAATACCATGCCTACGTTTAACATCCGCCGTCGAGTCACCACGAACACGGCCAACCACGAATCCTCACTTTGACAAGACGGCTCCAACCATGACCCGCAAAACCCTAAGCCTCAAAACGAAACGGCCCCCAGAGGCCAAGCCCGCCGACACAGTGGCCGACTCCTCACTCGAAGAGCAATCACACACCGACCCCGAAAAGCGCTTTCTCAACGGCACGGCCATTCATCCTTCCCCGCGCCTTTATCTCGCCCACGGCGTTCATGAGCACAGCGTGCGGGCGATGGATCTGATCACGCCCATTGGCATGGGGCAGCGCGGGCTGATCGTGGCGCCGCCGGGGGCGGGGAAAACCACCCTGTTGAAGCATATCTGCCAGGCCGTGGCGGCGGCGTATCCCGAGATCAAGCTGTATGCCCTGCTGATCGATGAGCGCCCGGAGGAAGTGACCGATTTCAAGCGCAGCGTGACCGTGACCGCCGAGGTGCACGCTTCGTCGTCTGACGAAAGCTACGCCCACCATGCGCGCGTGGCCGATAACCTGCTGCAAACGGCGCGCAGGCAAGCTGGCGAGGGGCACGATGTGATGATCGTGATCGATTCATTGACACGGCTTTCCCGGGTGCACAATGCGGGGCAGCGGGGCAGTGGCCGTACCATGTCGGGCGGGTTGGATACCCGGGCGCTGGAAATCCCCCGCAAACTGTTCGGGGCGGCACGGAATATCGAAAACGGCGGCTCGCTGACCATTCTGGCCACCGTGCTGGTGGAGACGGGAAGCCGCATGGATCAGGTGATCTTCGAGGAGTTCAAGGGCACCGGCAACATGGAGCTGGTGCTGTCGCGGGAGGTGGCCAGCCAGCGCATCTTCCCGGCGCTCGATATTGCCAAAAGCAGTACCCGCCGAGAAGAGTTGTTGATCGAGGCCCACGAGATCGAAAAGGTACGCAGCCTGCGCAGAGCCTTGACGCCGCTCAAGCCAACCGACGGCGCGCAGAAGCTGCTGGCGTTGATGGAGAAGTACCCCACCAACGCCGAGCTGCTGGCGGCGTTTTCACCCGCTCAGGGGTAAGGCCTGCCACCTGCCTGCGGGCCATCGCTCGTCGATGTTGCCTACAGCGCCTAGCGGCTGCCTTTCTTCACATGCTTCAAATTGGAGGCCGGGACGGCCTTCTTGACCGGAAATTCCGCCACTTCCCTGCGCTCGATGAGCTGGTTCATGCGCCGTTCGATGGCACACAGGTTCTTGAAGTCGCTGATATCCACCAGCGAGATGGCTTCCCCGGAGGCCCCGGCGCGGCCGGTGCGGCCAATGCGGTGGATGTACTCTTCCGGCTGGAAGGGTAAGTCGTAGTTTACCACTCGGCTCAGCTCGCCGATATCCAGCCCCCGCGCCGCGACGCCGGTGGCCACCAGGTACTTGAGCTCACCGGTTTTGAACTGGGCCAGAATCTTTTCGCGCATGGCCTGGCTTCTGCCGCCATGGATGGAGTCCGCGACGATGCCGCGTTTCTCCAGCTGGGCCACCAGCTTGGCCGCGCTGTGCTTTTTCTCGACGAAGATCAGCGCCTGGTCCCAGGCCTGTTCGTTGATCAGGTGGCTGAGCAGGGCGGATTTGGTGTCCTTATCGACCGTGATCAGCCACTGTTCGATGGTGTCGGCGGCGCGAACGTTGGGGGTGATCGCGATGTTGGCGGCCAGGTCGGTCATCTTGCTGTCTGAAAAGCTGCGGGCGAGGGCGCGAACGTCCTGGGTCATGGTGGCCGTGAACAGCAGGTTCTGGCGCTGTTCCGGCAGGCGCACGATGATCTTGTGAATATCATCCACAAAGCCCATGTCGACCATTCTGTCCGCTTCGTCCAGCACCATGACCTGAAGCTCGTCGAAGTGCAGGGCGCGCTGATGGGCCAGGTCCAGCAGCCTGCCCGGTGTGGCCACCAGAATGTCCACGCCTTCGATCAAACGCTCCTTTTGGGGCGCGGTATCCACACCGCCATACGCGGCCATCGAGGTGAGCTGGGTATGCTTGGCGTATTGCGCCACGCTGGCGTTGACCTGTACCGCCAGCTCGCGAGTGGGCACCAGAATCAGCGCGCGGATGCGCTTGGCCCGCAGCGCTTCTGCCTTGCTGAAGCGCTCCAGCAGCGGCAGCACGAAAGCGGCGGTTTTGCCGGTGCCGGTTTGGGCGGTGGCGATGAGGTCTTTCCCCGAGAGAATGGCGGGAATGGCCTGTTCCTGGATGGGCGTGGGCGTCTGGTAACCGAGTTCGGTGATCGCCTGAACGAGGGGAGTGGATAAACCGAGTGTAGAAAAAGGCATAAGGGGCCCTGACAGCGAGTCGTAGGTGGGTCGAACGTAAAAAGTGGTGCAGCATAGCGTAAAATCGGCCCGCCGTTGCTCGAATATTGCCCGCCGCGTCACCGTACCCCGCCTCACACAAGGTATAATGCCCCCTTCCCGGCGAAGCCTGTGTGCTTTAGCCTGCTGTTTTACGTCGATAAGGTCGTGGTTTGATGATCAACACCAAAATTTACAAGGCGGTGTACGAGCTGGCCGAAAAGCTGATGAAGGCCGCGTCCAAGGATGACCGCGCCACCTTTGAAGTGCTTTACGCCGAGCTGCAGGCGATCTGCACCGAGCATGAGAACACCGAGAAAGACCACCCCGAGCAGTGGGAAACCCTGGCCGACTTCACCGAAGAGCTGGAAGACGCGCTGCCGATCTACCAAAAGGCGCTGGACAAGGCGGTGGCCAAGCAGTCGAACGACCATCTGGCCTCGATTGGCTTTTCCATGGCCACCCTGCAGGTGGAACTGGGCGAGCCCCAGGCCGCCATCGAAAGCTTGCAACGCGCCCAGGCCAGCGCCCAAACGATTGAAGACAACGAGCTGAAAGCAGAGATCGACGAGCTGCTGGCCACGCTTACCAACGGTTAGGAGTCCCCTTGACCAATAACGATATTTTTCGCCGTATTCGCTATGCCTTCGATTTGAAGGAGGCCACCATCGTCAATATCTTCGCCCTGGCAGAGGTGGACGTGACGCCTGCCCAGGTAACGGCCTGGCTGAAGAAGGATGAGGATGAAGCGCTGGTGCCCATGAAGAATCGTGAGCTGGCGGCGTTTTTGAATGGCTTCATCAGCTTCAAGCGCGGCAAGCGCGAAGGCCCGGTGCCTGCGCCGGAAACCCAGCTGAACAACAACATGGTGTTCCAGAAGCTGCGTATTGCGCTGAACATGAAGGCCGAAGACGTGCTGGCGGTGTTCGAGCAGGTGGGGCTACCGCTCAGCCCCCACGAGCTGAGCGCGTTCTTCCGCAAGCCAAGCCACAAGAATTACCGCGAGTGCAAGGACCAGATGCTGCGCAACTTTCTGATGGGCGTGCAGCAACAGCAGCGCCCCAGCCAGGAGAGCTGACGGCTAAGGTGATACCTTAGCCGTCGCGCTTCACGCACACGAAGATGGCATTGCCAGACGCGTTGTCCCACGGGGTGATGGTCTGGTAGTCGTGTTCGAACACGTGCACCTCGAAGTAGGGCGTCAGCAGGGCGATGAGTTCGCCAAAGCTGACCGCCACCATGGGGTGCTCGTCATTCCATACCTGGGTGACCGCAGGCGTGCTCTTTTCGATACTGAGCCGCAGCGTTTGCCGTTCCCCGTGCCCCGCATAGTGCCAACCCGAACGAAACGTGAAGCGATCCTCGCCCTGTTGGGCGGTGTGCTTGACGAACAGCGCGTTGTCGATGCGCTCCTTGTCCACGCTGTTGAAGCACAGTACGCCGCCGGTGCGCAGGGCGCGGTGGGCGCTGGCGATGCAGGCGCTCAGCTTTTCCAGGTTGGCGTTGTAGTGGATGGAGTATAAGAAGCAGGTGATCAAATCCACCGGCTCATCCACCTGGAACTGGCCCATGTCTTGCAGCGAAAAGTGAGCTTCCGGGCAGCGGGTGGCTGCCAGGTCCAGCATCGACTGGTGAATGTCCAGCCCGCTGCTGGTGTAGCCCACATCCAGAAAATGGCGTACGTGGGGGCCGGTGCCGCAGGCCAGGTCCAAGTGCTGGCTGCCCGCGTTGCCAAACAGCTGATGCAGGCGATGAATGGCGTTACTTTGCGCGCGGTAGTCGATGTCGACGCACATCAGATCGTAATAGCCGGAAAGGTCGGTGTAGAGCGCGTTGACGGACATGGTGGCCTAACGGTGAACGCTAAAGGAAAGAGGTGGCGCATGGTATACGAGCGCTTCGTATTTGAGAAGCCGGGTTTGGCTAGCCAACGGAGAGGGCGATGATACATATCGGAATTGAAACGCTGGAAGCGCAGGATGTGGTGGCGCTATTGGAAGAGCACTTGTCTGACATGCACGCCACTTCGCCGCCGGAAAGCGTGCATGCGCTGGACGTGACCGCGCTCAAGGCAGCCAACATCACCTTTTACAGCGCCCGCCAGAACGGCCAGCTGTTGGGCTGCGCGGCAATCAAGGCGCTGGGGGAGGGCCAGGCGGAGCTGAAGTCCATGCGTACCACGCCCGCTGCCCGCCAGCAGGGCGTGGGTGCCCGGCTGTTGACGCACGTGCTGGAAGAGGCCCGGGCTCGGGGCTATCACACCGTCTATTTGGAAACGGGCTCGATGGCCTTCTTCGAGCCCGCTCGCCGTCTATATGCCCGGTTCGGGTTCGAGTATTGCGGGCCGTTCGGCAGCTACCGGCTTGACCCCAATAGCTGTTTCATGCGGCTATGCCTGGGCGAGAGCTGAAAAGGCTAATATCACCGGGCCTGGTGCAGAGGCCCGGTGATGGGTTGTGGAGACAGCTTTTCACGTTAGCCGCTTACGGTAGCCCATCAAGAAAGCTGGTCGGCGAAGTCATGGTTGACGTCCCGATGGCTCGCCTCGTCGGCACGCACGGCGATCACCACGTCGCGCAACCGCGCATCCTGGGGTAGCTTCCAGTAATCGATGGCGATTTGGGGCGCCGGGATGTTTTCGTACTCGCCTCGGTCGATACCTTCCAGGTATTCGGTGTAGCTATAGACGGCTTCCTCTTCCAGGTAGCCGACCACGCGGTGGGCGGTCTTGCTGGAGCATAAATACAGCAGGAAAAACAGATTAAAGAACATGCCTTGGGCTACGAGAATGAGGAAGCGCTCGAAACGGTTGGGCTTGGCGACCTCGATAAAGGTCATCAGGTGCATGCGTTCGTTTTCCGCTTCATCCAATAGGGTACGAATCCAGCCATCATCATCCTTGATGCGCCGAATGGCATGCAAGTGCTGTATCGCCCCTCCCACCATGCCGGGCACGGCGGCCACTGTTTCCAGAATGACGGCACGGTGGCCGTAACGGCCGGCAAAAAACTTGTCGGCAAAAAAACGCATGAATTTCACGACTCGGTAGGCAATGCGGTCTGACAGCCCCTGAGGTTGGTGATGTGTGTATTGTTCGCCAGGCCTCGTGTGCTCATCATGACTGTTCATGGTCTACTCCTTGCAGGTAAAATTTTAATGTATGACTTCTGTATGGCTTTTGGGTTCGTCGCTTGAGCATCTTTTTGCCACTGCGGTGAAAGATTGACGTCGCTGGCAGCGATGGGCGCTGAAATGCTAAAGAATCCTTGCGACTTTCCGATAATAAAGAGGTACGTCTTTTCTTAGCCACTAATGAGTCTGCCATGCCCAAATTACGTGCTCTGTTGTTGTCCGCTACTTTGTTGATGCTTACCGCAACGGCTCAGGCATCAGTGCAGGCAGCAGAGGAGGCGGCGCTGGCGTGGTTGGTGAAGATCGATAACAGCGAGTATGAACAGGCATGGGAAGCCGCTTCGCCACTGCTGCGTACACCGCTTTCTGCTGCCATGCTTGAACGCACCGTTGCACTGTCGCGTAAGGACTTTGGCTCGGTGCAATCGCGCCGCCGAGTGCGCGTTTCGCAGTACACCTCCATGCCCGGCGCTCAGCGGGGTGACTTCAAGGTCGTCACTTTCCAGACCCAGTTTGCCAACCGCCCGCGGGTGGTGGAAGTGGTGACCCCGCATCTGGAAGAGGGTACCTGGCGGGTCAGCGGTTACTATATCGAGTGAGGGCTGGGCCAATCAGCCGCTAGCGCATCACACGATCATTCCCGCCAATGCCTGCATTATCAACACGATGACCAGCACCGCGCTGCCCAGCGCGAGGCTGGTCATCAGCGCATGGCGTTTCCACAGGGTTTCAACCCGTTTGCCATAGCGTTTCACCAGCCAGGCCAGCCCGTAGTAGCGTAGCCCGCGTGAGAGCAGCGCTGCCAGCACGAATAGCAGGATAGGGTAACCGGAAAGCCCGGCGGTAATCATGGCCACCTGGAAGGGGATGGGAAGAATGCCGATGGCCAGAATCGCGGCAAACCCGTAGCGGTTGAAGAAGCCCTGAAACGCCTGATAGCTCTCCTCCATGCCCATGAACTCGATAAACCAGGTCCCCAGCGATTGATAGAGCACCATGCCCACGCTATAGCCCACCAGCGACGCCACCAGGCAGCCCAGCGTGGTGGCCGTGGCAATCGCCCAGATCCGCTGTTTGTTCACCGCCATCAACGGGATCAGTACCAGCTCGATGGGCACGGGCAGGATGATGGTTTCCAGAAACGAGAGGGTGGCGATCAGCCAGAGCATGTGTTTGGAGCCGTTCAAACGCTCCAGCCAGTGCTGGGTACGGGTAGAGATCAGCGCCATCGTGTCCTCCTGACGTAAATGGCATGGCCGACTGGCGGCGGCGCACATGATGAATGTGCGGGGTTGTCGTGTAGAGTAGACTGTTGCGTACTCATTGACCGACGCACTTGGAGCGACTCACACGGAGTGACTCACATGAGTGATCATCATATCGTCATCATTCCGGCAGAGCCTCACTATCTGCCCACTGCGCAGCAGGTAGCCCAGGCCAAGGCTGCGTTGTGGCAGTGGATGCCCGAGGCAGAGAGTATAGACGAGCAGGTATCAGAGCATGTGATGTTTCATGACTGTGGCAGCAACTTCGAGTACGTGCGCTGTCACCTGTGCGCGCAAGAGCTGACCCTTCCTGAGTGGCATCTCGTGATGGATCAGGATTACGACGCACAGCGTGGCTTTGCGCTCCTTCCCCAGGCGCTGCCGTGCTGTGGCAGTGTCGCCAGCGTGCACCAGCTCGACTACTCCTTCCCCCAAGGGTTCGCTCGGTTTTCGCTCACGGCCATCAACCCCAGAACAGGGGCCATGAGCCCCCAACAGACCGAGTCGCTGCAACGCCACCTGGGGCAACCCTTGCGGGTGATTTACCGGCATGTGTAGTGCGCAAGATTCGGGTAGGTGTCGGGCCTTTCACTGGGTAAGCTTTAGCGAGCATCAGCCTCTTTTTGCCCCTTTGCCCGTGAGATGGACGCGATGAACGACTACGCCCGTATCGAAAAAGCCATGGCCTTCATGGTGGCCCACGCCGCCCAGCAGCCGAGCCTGGAGGCGGTGGCCGAGCAGGTACACTTGAGTGCGTTCCATTTTCAGCGGCTGTTCAGCCGCTATGTAGGGGTGAGTCCGAAGCGCTTTTTACAAGCGTTGACGTTGGCGCGGGGCAAGCAGTTGATTGCTTCTTCCCAGAGCCTTGCCGACACCGCCGAAGCGCTGGGGCTGAGCGGCGGCTCGCGGCTTTATGATCATTTCGTGACGCTGGAGGCGGTCACACCGGGGGAGTTCAAGCGCCAGGGGGAGGGCGTGGAGATTGCTTATGGGGTTCACCCCACGCCGTTTGGCCAGGTGCTGGTCGCCACCACCCCGAGAGGCATTTGCCGCATGGGCTTTTTGGCAGCGACACCCGAAGCGGAGATTCTGGCGCAGCTGGCCGCCGAGTGGCCGCGCTGTACCTTGCGCCACCAGCCGGACGCCACGCGTTACGCCGTCGAGGCGCTGTTCGAACCGCCGCGCCGCGCAGCGCCTGGGGCGCTTTCGCTGCATGTGCGGGGTACCAACTTTCAGCTCAACGTGTGGCGGGCGCTGCTGATGATCCCGGACGGGCAGCTTGCCAGCTACTCCCACATCGCCCAGTGGCTGGGGGCTCCGAAATCGTCTCGGGCGGTGGGTAACGCGGTGGGTGCCAACCCCGTGGCGCTGTGGATTCCCTGCCACCGGGTGATTCAGCAAAGCGGCGCCCTGGGTGGCTACCGCTGGGGGCTGGAGGTGAAACGCCAGGTGCAGGCCTGGGAAGCGGCCCAGCATCTGGAATCCTCGGAAAGCGCTTGAAGCGAGTGACCGGCTAGTGCCCAGCTAGCGCACGCTAATGTCCAAATATGGACCAGCCCGTGCGCTGCACGAACATCTCCAGGGCGCGCACCCCCAGAAGGCTGTTGCCGTAGCTATCCAGCCCCGGTGACCAGACGGCCAGCGAGCCGCGCCCCGGCGCAATGGCCAGAATGCCGCCGCCCACGCCGCTCTTGCCCGGCAAGCCCACACGGAAAGCAAACTCCCCCGAGGCATCGTAGTGGCCACACATCATCATCAATGAGTTGATTCGGCGTGCCCGCTGGGGCGACACCACCCGCAGGTTGCTGGGGCGGTTGACGCCGTCGGAAGCCAGAAACAGCCCGGCGTGGGCCAGTTGCTCGCAGCTCATGGCGATGGCGCACTGGTGAAAGTAGGTGCCAAGCACTTTGTCCACGTCGTGGCGCAGCCGCCCAAAGGCTTTCATGAAGTGAGCCAGCGAGGCATTGCGGTCCTTGTACTGCATTTCCGAGGCGGCGACCTGATGGTCGAAGCAGATGCTGTTGTCGTCGGCGATATAGCGCACGAAGCTCAATATTTCGGCCAGGGTTTCCTTGGGGGCGTGGCCCATCATGATGGCGTCTACCACCGCAATGGCCCCGGCATTGATGAACGGGTTGCGCGGTTTACCGCTCTCGTGTTCCAGCTGCACGATGGAGTTGAAGGGGTCGCCGGAGGGTTCGCGGCCGACGTTGGACCACAGCGCATCGCCGAGCTTGCCCAGCGCAATGGTCAGGGTGAAGACCTTGGAAATACTCTGAATCGAGAACGGCGTGGCGGCGCAGCCCGCCGAGAAGCGCGCGCCCTCGACGGTGGCCAGGCTGATGGCAAACTGGTTGGGATCGACCTGGGCCAGTTGGGGAATGTAGTCGGCCACCTTGCCGCGCTCGGTGGCGTGGGATAGCTCGTCGGCAATCTCGTTCAGTAGCGTTTGCATCTCGGGGTCATCGCTCGTTTCAAGAGCCGCTACCCTAGCGGAAAACGAGCAGTCTGTCTGCCCGTTATCCGGCCCTTCCACGCCGCACCTTGTGCAGCCTGAGGACGCGCGATTTAATGGACGGATATTCAGCAACTGCGTAGGCCGAGAAGACGCCATGACCACACTGATGATTCAAGGCACCACCTCGGATGCAGGCAAAAGTACCGTGGTGGCGGGGCTGTGCCGTGTTTTGCAGCGCCGGGGGTTCTCGGTGGCTCCGTTCAAGCCCCAGAACATGGCGCTCAACAGCGCCGTGACCATCGATGGCGGAGAGATTGGCCGCTCTACTGCGCTTCAGGCCCAGGCGGCGGGGGTGATGCCGCACAGCGACATGAACCCGGTGCTGCTCAAGCCGGAAACGGACCGGGGTGCCCAGGTGATCCTGCGGGGCAAGGTACATGGCCATATGGATGCGCTGGATTATCACGCCTTCAAGCGTACCGCCCAGGCGAGTGTGATGGCCGCCTGGCAGGCGTTGTCCCAGCGCCATGAGGTGATCATTGCCGAAGGAGCGGGGAGCCCGGCAGAGATCAACCTGCGCAAGGGGGATATCGCCAACATGGGCTTTGCCGAAGCCGTGGATTGCCCGGTACTGCTGGTGGGCGATATCGACCGTGGCGGGGTGTTTGCCCAGCTGGTGGGTACCCTGGCGCTGCTGAGCGACAGCGAGCAGGCGCGGACCAGGGGGTTCATCATCAACCGTTTTCGGGGCGATATCGGGCTACTGGAGCCGGGGCTCGAGTGGCTGACGGCGCGCACCCGCAAGCCGGTACTGGGTACGTTGCCCTATCTGCCCGGGCTGCTGTTGGATGCCGAAGACAGCATTGGCACGGTTCAGGCAGAAAAACAGCGCGACACCCTGAGCGTCATCGTGCCTGCCTTGCCACGCATCAGTAACCACACCGACTTCGATGCCTTGCGCCTGCACCCGCAGGTATCGTTGAGCTTTATCGGGCCGGACCAGCCGATACCGGCAGCTGATGTGATCATCCTGCCGGGCAGTAAAAGCACCGCCAGCGACCTGACCTGGCTGAAGCGCCAAGGGTGGGAGGCTGCCATTGCCAGGCACTTGCGTTACGGGGGCAAGGTGCTGGGCATTTGCGGCGGTTTTCAGATGCTGGGGGAGTGGGTGGACGACCCCGAAGGGCTGGAGGGAGCCGCCGGACGGGTGGCGGGCCTGGGCTGGCTGGCGCTTTCGACGCGCATGGCCCCGGCCAAGCAACTGCGCAACGTGCACGGAGTGCTGGCCGGTAGCCAGGTGGCGGTGAGCGGCTACGAAATCCATCACGGCGTGAGTGAGGGCAAGGCGCTGGAGCGCCCGCTCTTCGACCTGGGCGGCCATTTTGATGGGGCCATCAGCGAGGATGGGCAAGTGTTGGGCACCTACCTGCACGGGTTGTTCGACCACCCCGAGGCCTGTCAGGCCTTGCTGGAACGGTTGGGGCTGGCCAGCGCCAGTCGTATCGATTACACCGCCCACCGTGAACAGGCGCTGGACCGCCTGGCCGATACGCTGGAGGCGCACCTGGATATCGAAGCAATACTGGCCTTGCTGAGGTGAAGGCAAACATTTACTTTTCTGGGCTTGCTTTGCGTGCCCGCTTGGCCATCAGGGTAATTTCTACCTGGCTGCCACCGCAGATATGCGGGGATTCGGTGCAAGTTCGTGCGGGGTAGCGTCCTGGTTCAAAGAAGTCAGCATAGACGCTGTCCAAAGCGCTAATCTGTTTCAGATCCGCCAAGTGAACATCTACCCTCACGACATCCGCGAGGCTACCGCCTTCCTGCACCAGCATGCGTTCCAGCTCACGCATCACCAAACGGGTCTCTTCTTTCACATCACCACGGGCTACGTCGCCATTGGAGAGATCGGCCACGGTAAGGCCAGAGATAAACGCGTAGTGGTCGTCGATTACCATGTGGCTGCCCGGAAAGTCGGGTTTAGGCAGAGTAGGATCGTTGATGAACTGTGTCATGTGTTCTCCTTGGCAATACAAACATGCCTTGCCCATAGTGCGACTGTGCCATAACCACTGGGTTCCATCGAAACAGGCTGGTGTCTCCCCGCGCTTTGCTCTACGCTGGCGGGCTTTTATAGCCCGCCAGCGCTTATTGAAGGGCGGGGTAGATGAACGCAACGAGAGGGCGTCATGAAGGTAGTCCATGTAAGTGAACGTGCCCAGCGGGATGCGTGTTTGGCCAAATTGTGTGCTGAAGTCTATGGCCAGGCGGCAGGGTTGACGCCGCTGGTGGTCTTCACCGGTACTCGGAACGTGCTGTTTGCCCAGGAAGGCGCGCGCTTGCTGGCGGGGGTGGATGGCAACGGCAAGCCGCTGGCCCTGGCGCTGCTGGTGCTGGACGAGAAAGGCCAGGGCATGACCGTCACCCATGCCTGCGAGCTGGTGGAAGGGGCCAAGGCCCGTCTGCTGAGCGAACTGAGCCTGAAGGCGCCGCTACGTGTCGAGGTGAGCAGTGAGCAGGAAGAGGCGTTCTACCAGCAGTGCGGGTTCAAGCGCTGGTGGACCACGGCGCAGGGCCAGCGCGTTGGGCTCGTGGCGCGCCATCCTGCCAGCCATGTGGATGAGCTGGCGCCCACCCTGGAGCTGGACGAGGCGTTGATTCTGCGTCGTTTCAAGCACGACGCGGCCGCTTTCGGCCAGGCCAAGGAAGCCTTCCTGGCGGGCTTGAATCAGTTCCCGACGTCTTTGTAGCCTTCAGGTGGAGCGGCGTGTTCCATGTTTGAGAACCTGTTTGCACGTTGTTGTCACGAAGCGTCGTCAAGTTCAGGGTAAAATGGCTTCCTCAATAGTGATAGTTATGAGGAATTTGCATCATGGCGCTTGCGATCATGGATTCGACGTCTCGTTACGGCCTGGTGAGTCGGGCGTTGCACTGGGGCATGGCCCTGCTGTTCGTTTGGCAATTCAGTGGCGCTGGGGCACGGGTGCTGCTGGAAGATACGGCCATTGAAAGCTTCTTGTGGGGCACTCATCGAAACGTTGGCGTGCTGCTGATGACGCTGGTGGTACTGCGGGCGCTCTGGGCGTTGGCCAATGCCTCGCGCCGCCCGCCTGCCGTGAGCGTCATGGCCAAGCTGGGCCATCTGGCGCTTTATGGCGTGATGATCGCAGTACCCACCATTGCGCTGATTCGTCAGTACGGCTCGGGGCGGCCGCTGGAGGTATTCGGCGTGCCGCTGATGTCGGGAGGCGGTGAGCGTGTGGAGTGGATGATCAACCTGGGGGGCTTGCTGCACGGTGAGCTTGGCTGGGCACTGCTGGTACTGGTGCTGGGCCATATCGGCATGGCGGTGTTGCACCGCCGTTTGACAGGCCACAGCCTGATGACCCGCATGGCATAGCCTGCGCGCCCGTTCAGCATAGCGTCCATAAAAACGGCGTGCCTCCTGGGCACGCCGTTTTTTGTGCGCTGCAGTTTTGGTGAATAGTTGAGGCGGATAGTCGTGGTGAATAGACGTCCGCTACTTGGCCAGGTCACGCATGGCGTTTTCCAGCCCCTCCAGGGTCATGGGGTACATGCGGTCGTCGATCAGCTCGCGGATCAGGGTGGTCGAGTAGGTGTACTCCCAGGCGCGGGGTGGCATGGGGTTCAGCCACGCCAACCGGGGGAATTTATCGGCCAGCCGTTTGAGCCACACTCCGCCCGCTTCGTCGTTGAAGTGCTCCACGCTACCACCCCGGTGGGTGACCTCGTAAGGCGACATGGCGGCGTCGCCGACGATGACCACCTGGTAGTCCGCGCCGTAGGTGTGCAGTACGTCCATGGTAGGGATACGCTCGTTGCCACGGCGCAGGTTGTTTTTCCAGACGCCTTCGTAGAGGCAGTTATGGAAGTAGTAGTGCTCCAGGTGCTTGAACTCGGAGCGCGCCGCAGAAAAGAGCTCTTCGCATACCCGGATGTGGTCGTCCATGGAGCCGCCCACGTCCAGAAACAGCAGCACCTTGACCGCATTGTGGCGCTCCGAGCGCATCTGGATATTGAGCAGCCCGGCATCGCGGGCGGTTTCGCGAATGGTGCCGTCCACATCGAACTCGTCCCTGGCGCCCTGGCGGGCGAATTTGCGCAGCCGTCGCAGGGCCATTTTGATGTTGCGGGTGCCCAGCTCCAGAGAGTCGTCGTAATCGCGAAAGCGTCGCTCGTCCCACACTTTGGTGGCGCGGCGGTGGCGGGAGCCGTCTTGCCCAATTCGAATGCCTTCCGGGTTGTAGCCGTAGGCCCCAAAGGGGCTGGTGCCGCCGGTGCCAATCCACTTGTTGCCCCCCGCGTGGCGCTCTTTCTGCTCTTCCAGGCGCTTCTTGAAGGTCTCGATGAGCTCTTCCAACCCGCCCAGCGACTCGATCCTGGCTTTCTCTTCATCGGTCAGCTGTTTCTCGAATTCGCGGCGCAGCCACTCGTCGGGAATCAGCGCTTCGATGGCGGCGTCCATGTCCTCGATGCCCTTGAACCAGGCGGCAAAAGCGCGATCGAAGCGGTCGAAGTGGCGCTCATCCTTCACCATGACCGTGCGCGCGACCTGATAGAACGCCTCCATATCGGCAAACACCACGCTGCGCTCCACCACCGCGTGAAGGTCTAAAAGCTCCCGCAGTGAAACGGGTACGCCTGCGCGTTTCAGGGTCTCGAACAAGCCGATGAACATGGCTTAGCGCCCGCTGTTCTTCTGGCGACGCATCATGAACGCCAGGCGTTCCAGCAGGTGGGTGTCCTGCTCGTTCTTGACCAGCGCGCCGGCCATGGGCGGTAGCGCCTTGGCGGGGTCGCGATGATACAGCGCTTCCTGGGCCAGCTCGTCGGCCATCAGCAGCTTGAGCCAATCGACCAGCTCGGAAGTGGAAGGCTTCTTCTTCAGCCCTGGAGCGCTGCGCAGGTCGAAAAAGACCTCCAGCGCCTCGCTGGCGAGCCTGGGGGCGATGTCGGGAAAGTGAACGTCGACGATGGCCTGCATGGTCTCGCGGTCGGGGAACTCGATGTAGTGGAAGAAGCAGCGGCGCAGGAAGGCGTCCGGCAGCTCTTTTTCATTGTTGGACGTGATGACGATGATCGGGCGCTGCTCGGCACGGATGGTCTCGCCGGTTTCATAAACGTGAAACTCCATGCGATCCAGCTCCTGGAGCAGGTCGTTGGGGAATTCGATGTCTGCCTTGTCGATTTCGTCGATCAACAGCACGACACGCTCACCGGCGGTGAAGGCTTCCCAGAGCTTGCCGGGCTTGATGTAGTTGCCGACGTTCTCGACGCCTTCCACGCCCAGCTGCGAGTCGCGCAGGCGGCTCACCGCATCGTATTCGTAGAGCCCCTGGGCTGCTTTGGTGCTGGACTTGATATGCCAGGTGATCAGCCGAGTGCCCAGCGAAGCCGCCAGCTCTTCGGCCAGCAGCGTCTTGCCGGTGCCCGGCTCGCCCTTGATGAGCAGCGGGCGCTGGAGTACCACGGCGGCATTCACCGCCTGCTTAAGCGCGTCGGTTGCGATGTAAGAAGAAGTGGATTCAAACGCCATGGGAGAGCCTCGGCTTGTCGAAAGCGGGTTTATAAAAGGGTAAACGAATTCAAACAAGTGTACGTGAGGGTTGTGCTCAAGGCCAAGAGGATACACCGCGATGGCTACGACGGGTGGTATGCCGGTGTCTCAAAAGTTACACTTATCTGCGTAACTTAATCACTCCGCAGCTGTCATAATCGCTACAACAGAAGATAACGATAGCGTGGAACGAGAGGGCAACGTCATGCATGCCAACGTCAACCAGCTGCGTTTACAAACCAGGGCGCTCTTGGCGGCGACGCAGCGCGGGGAAACCGTCGACATCACCTACCGTGGTAAGCCTTGTGCTCGGTTAATCGGTGTCGTTGAGAACGACCAGAAAACGCGCCCGGAGCGTAACCCTGCCTTCGGTTTATGGGCGGATCAGGGTAGCTCGAATGGCAACGATGTCGAGTCACAAGTGCGTCGCTTGCGCGCTCCACGTAACTTCGAGATGAGTGAGTGATGCTCGTCGATACAGACGTACTGATCTGGAATCTCCGCGGTAATATTGCGGCGGCAGAACGACTGGATGACTTGCCTGGTTTTTCGTTGTCCGCTGTGAGTTATATGGAGTTGGTTCAGGGCATGCGCAACAAGCAAGAACTCAACCAACTGCGCCAAGCGCTACACTATTGGCAGGCGAAAATAGTTCATTTGGACGAAGGCGTCTCGGCGCGTGCCACGTTTCTGGTCGAAAGCTACGCACTCAGCCATAACATGCAAATGGCAGATGCACTTATTGCCGCAACGGCCATGGAACTGGGGGCTCCCTTGCTAACCGCCAATGATCGCCATTACCGACATATTGATGGGTTGGATTTAGACATCTTTCGTCCAGGTTAAATGGCTCAGTCGGTCGCTGAACAACATATCACCCCTGCCAGTTCGGCGGCACTATGCCTTGCTGCTGCATCTTCCGGTATACGGTAGGCCTCGAGACCCCAAGCAGACGAGCCACGGCGCTAATGTTCCAGTGCTGCTCCTTGAGTGTTTCCAGCAGTGTGTGATCGCTGTCGCTACCAGCGACTGCCGTCAGGGGAGGTGCTTGCCGCGTGATGCGTTGGCTTAGGCACTGCTCGGGTAAATCATAAACTGTGATTTCCTCGCTTTCTGAGGTGGCCAGGGCAAACGCCAGGGCATTTTTTAGTTGGCGGATATTACCAGGCCAGGTGTAGGCCAGCAGGGCGCTGATGGCATCGGCTCTCAGGCGGGGTGTGCGCGCGCCTAGGCGCTCGTTGACGACCTCATCGAACACCTGACGAATCACGAAGAGCCGGTCGGCTCGCTCACGCAGGGCGGGCAGGCTGAGCTGGGCGCCGTTCAGGCGGTAATAAAGGTCTTCGCGGAACTCGCCTTGGGCAATCATGGCGTCGATATGGCGATGGGTGGCGGAAATGACCCGAATATCGACTTTTTCGGGTTTGTTCGCCCCCAGCGGCATCACTTCGCGCTCGGCCAGTACCCGCAGCAGGCGGGTTTGCAGCGCCAGCGGCATGTCGCCGATCTCATCCAGAAACAGGGTGCCGCCATGGGCCTGGGGGATCAGCCCGCGCATGCCTTTGGCTCGGCCGCCGGTAAAGGCGCCGGGTTCGTAGCCAAACAGCTCGCTTTCGATCAGGGCTTCGGGAATGGCCGCACAGTTCACCGCCACGAAGGGGCCGTTGGCCCGGTGGCCGCTGTCGTGCAGGGCTCTCGCCACGACTTCCTTGCCGGTGCCTGTTTCGCCGGTGATCAACACGTTGACGCTGACCTCATTGCGCAACCTATCGGCGAGCTTCTGGACTTTGCGCATGGCGGGGTCGTCGCCACCCAGCCGTGCCAACGGCGCGGCCAAGGGAGTCTGGGAACGCTCTACTGCCTCTCGGCGGGGCCGTTTTGGCTCCAGCAGGCTTAAGAAATAGATGGTATTGCTGGCCCGGGCACGAAACGCTCGCAGTTGGTCGTCGCTGGCGCCATTGATGCTCAGTACGTCGGCCATGTCGCACTCGAACAGCTCACCCAGCATGGGGGCGTGATGGCTTGACCAGGGCGGCCAGCGGCGCTGGTGCGCACTGATCAGCTCGCGGCCCACGGCGTTGGCGGCAATCACTTGGCCGTTCTCTTCCATGGCGATGAGACCGCGCCCGTTGACATGCACGAACTCTCGCGAGGTATCCAGGCGCACCATCAGGCAGTCGCGGTAGCGCTGCAAGAAGTAGGCATCTTCGATCATGCGGGCGTAAAGCGTGACCAGCGAGAGGCTGAAGTTCTGGCTTTCATGCTGGGCCGGGGAGTGGAGCGCTGAAATGTCCAGCACGGCCATGACGTTGCCCTGCGGGTCGGCGATGGGGGCAGCGGTGCAGGTGAGTGAAATATGCGTGGCGTCGAAGTGCTCCTGGCGGTGGCAAATGATCGACTGGCGGTCGTGCAGGCAGGTGCCTACCGCACAGGTGCCCGCGAAGCGCTCGTCCCAGTCGGCACCCAAATAGAGGCCCGCCTTGCGTAGCTGCTGGTCCTGGCTGGGGTTGCCGCGAAACTCGACGGTGATGCCCCGGTGGTCGGTGAGCAGCAGCACGTAGCCGAGCTGGGCGATTTGTCCGTAGAGCTGGTCGACCCCGGCTCGGGCAACGTGCAGCAGTTCATCGACGGATTCGCGATGCTCGAGCAGTGTTTGCTGGGGCACCACTCGGGCAGGGCGGGGCTGCGTGGGGTCGAGCCGATACTCGTTCAAGCAGCGCAGCCAGGAGCGGCGGATAGTGGCCTGCGCCGGTAGCTGGGGCACATCCAGCCCTTCGCCGAGCTGAAAGATGTGTTCGATGTGCTGGCGCTGCATCGGGGCCAGGCGGGTCGGTGGCAGTGATGGCGTTGGCATGGCGTATCCACACAAAATTCTTGTTGTGTCTCCAGCCTATGCGCTTTGTGGTGGGTGTCAACGAGGGCGTATTACGCCGTTAGTCGCGCGTTACACCTGTAACGTGGCGCGTACACAAGGCGTGACAGCTGTACGCGGTTGGCGCGGTTTTATAGCGCTTCGAAGATGCTTGATTGATGATGTTTTTCAGTCATTTATTACCGGTTTTGAGCGTTTGGCACGGCGGGTGCTTAGGGTTGGGTGTCTTATCGACAGCTCAACAATAACAACGACCCTGGAGTACCCGCGATGACTCACATCGAGGCAAGTACACCCTCTAACGCCACCACCTCCGTTCAGGCATGGTTGCAAGCCCTGGATGACGCGCTGCAGGCGCAGGATGTTCAGCGCGTATTAACGCTGTTCAACGACGAGTGCTATTGGCGCGACTTTTTATCCTTTACCTGGAATCTCAAAACCTGCGAAGGCAAACAGGAGATTCAGGCGATGCTCGAGGCCACCCTGGCGAATACCCGGCCTGGCCAGTGGCAGATAGACGGCGACGCCAGTGAGAACGGCGATACCGTGGAGGCGTGGTTCACGTTTAAAACGGCCATTGCCAGCGGCAAAGGCTGCCTGCGGTTGAAGAACGGCAAGTGTTGGACGCTGCTCACCACCCTGCAGGCGCTGGATGATTTTCCCGAACCGCGTAACCACCACCGCCCGAAAGGGGCCGAGCATGGCGCCAACAAACAGCGCGAAACCTGGCTGGAAGCCCGCGAGCGTGAAGAGGCTGAGCTGGGTTACACGCGCCAGCCCTACTGCGTGATCATCGGAGGAGGACAAGGCGGCATTGGCCTAGGGGCGCGGCTAAAGCAGATGGGCGTGCCTACCCTCATCATCGAGCGTAACGAACGCGCGGGGGACTCCTGGCGCAAGCGCTATAAATCCCTCTGCCTGCATGACCCGGTGTGGTACGACCACCTGCCCTATATTCCGTTTCCCGACAACTGGCCGGTGTTTGCCCCGAAAGACAAAGTGGGCGACTGGCTGGAAATGTACACAAAAGTGATGGAGCTCAACTATTGGAGTTCCACCACCTGCGATAATGCACGCTTCGATGAAGCTGCAGGCGAGTGGGTGGTGAACGTCAAGCGCAACGGTGAGCAGATCACGCTACGTCCGAAACAGCTGGTGATGGCCACCGGCATGTCGGGCATGCCTAACATCCCCAAATTTCCGGGCGCGGAGTATTTCGAAGGCGAGCAACAGCACTCCAGCCAGCATCCGGGGCCAGACGCCTACGCCGGTAAAAAGTGCGTGATCGTGGGGTCGAACAACTCGGCCCACGACATTGCGGCGGCTCTCTGGGAGCACGATGCCGATGTCACTATGCTTCAGCGCTCTTCGACGCATATCGTCAAGTCGGACTCGTTGATGGAAGAGGTGCTGGGGCCGCTCTATTCGGAAAATGCGGTGGCGGGTGGCCTGACCCATGACAAGGCTGACCTGCTGTTTGCGTCGATTCCCTACAAGGTGCTGCCCGATTTCCAGCGGCCAGCCTTCGCCGCCATCAAGCAGCGTGATGCGGCGTTTATCGTATACGCCACGGGCTATGGCTCGATGAATGGCTGGGCGGCACTACTCGCACTACTTGGCGCTGCAGTTGAAAGCGCGTATGGAAGGCCTGGAAACTCCCGTGTACGGGCTTCAGCCGGTACATCATGTGTCTTGATAGGAAGGACTAGTCATGAGTCAAACCAATATGCAAGCAGCGGTGTGGTATGCAGCCAGGGATCTTCGCGTGGAGCAGGTGCCTGTGCCTACCATTAACGATCCTCACTCGGTGAAGGTGAAAGTAGCCGCCTGTGGGATTTGCGGCAGCGATTTGCATGAATACGCCGCCGGGCCGATTTTTATCCCGGTGGGCAAGCCGCACCCCATCAGCGGCGAACAGGCGCCCATCATCATGGGCCATGAGTTTGCGGGGGAAGTGGTGGAGGTCGGTGAAAAAGTCACCCGCGTGAAGGTGGGGGATCGCGTCGCCATCGAGCCGATCCTTTCGCCCAACAAGGATGGCGCTTACCAGATGGAGCGCTACAACCTGACGCCGCTGCTCGGCTTCCACGGCCTTTCCGGTGGCGGCGGTGGCTTTTCCGAGTTCACCGTCATGGGCGAGCACATGGTGCACAAACTGCCGGATGACCTGAGCTTCGAGCAGGGGGCCCTGGTAGAGCCCGCCGCCGTGGCGCTGCATGCGGTGCGCCAGAGCTGCCTGAAAGCTGGAGATAGTGCTGCGGTGTTCGGCGCCGGGCCGATTGGCCTGATGACCATCGAGGCCCTCAAGGCCGCCGGGGCTGCGCAGATCTACGCGATAGAAGTCGCGCCATCCCGCAAAGCCAAAGCCGAAGCGTTGGGAGCCATTGTGGTCGACCCACAGCAAGAAGACGCCGTGGAGAAGCTGCACGCATTGAGCGAGGGTGGGGTCGATGTGGCGTTCGAAGTCACCGGCATTCCAGCCGTGCTCAACCAGGCGCTGCACAGTACCCACGAAGGCGGCGAAGTGGTGGTGGTGAGCATATGGGAGGGGGACGCCAGCTTCCAGCCCAATGACCTGGTCATCAAGGAGCGCACCATGAAAGGCATCATTGCCTATCGGCATGTCTATCCGGCGGTGATGGCGTTGATGCAGCGGGGCTATTTCCGGGCCGAAGACATGGTCACCCAGCGTATTCCTCTGGCCAACATCGTCGAAGAGGGCTTCGAGGCGCTGTTGAGCGACAAGGCGCAGGTGAAAATCATCGTCACGCCCTAGGGACGCCTTTCGTCACCCGCAAAGGCCATCTTCGGATGGCCTTTTTTGGCATGAGCGGGTCGCTACTCGGCGTAGATCATTTTGCGGGTCATGCCGCCGTCGGCCACGATGTTCTGACCGGTGATGAACCCGGCCTCGTCGGACAGCAGAAAGCGCGTCAGGGCAGCGATGTCTTGGGGCGTGCCCACGCGCCCAGCCGGGTGCTGGTCACGATCGATGGCGCGGTGCTCCACCGGCTGCTGGCGGCTGGGCTTTTGCCAGTCGCCCACTTCGATCCAGCCTGGGCTGATGGCGTTGACGCGAATGTCCGGGCCAAGGCTCACGGCAAGCGCATGGGTGAGGGCTACGATGCCGCCTTTGCTGGCTGCATAAGCTTCGGTGTCGGGTTCGGATTGAAGGGCCCGGGACGAGGCCATCAGCACGATACTGCCTCCATGAGGCCGCAAATGCGCCGCCCCATACTTGGCGCACAGGAACGCGCCGGTGAGGTTGGTATTCAAATAGGCTTGCCAGGTTTCCAGTGGCAGCTGTTCGATCGTGCCATGAAACGGATCGGCGATGCCCGCGTTATGGACGATACCATCCAGCCTGCCAAAGTGTTGCACGGTACGTTCGAGCGTGCGGGCAATGTGTTCCTCTTGGCTGACGTCAGCTTCCAGAACCAGTAGCTGGTCGTACTGTTTCAACCGCTGCGCCGCAGCGCGCAGCGCTTCTGTATCGATATCGACGATGGCCACCTGGTGGCCGTTGGAGAGGAGTTCATTCGCAATGCCCAGACCAATCCCCTGGGCACCGCCGGTCACATACACTGTTTTACGCTGCATCATGACGATTTTACCGCTTGAAGGCCAAGTGAGTAGGGGAAACGTGCGCTAGCGGGGTCAAATGTAAAATATCTATACAGCTAACGACAGCGTTCACTTTAATGCATAGAGTTAATTGTATTGATGGGGATCGAGCATAGTGTAAGCGCCGGGCCAGGGTGGCATGCAAGCCAATTGAGGGGTGGAAAATGGGGGAGAGTGAGCGGGCGCGGCTTCAGGCACTGCATGGTTTGGCACTGCTGGATACGCCACCCGAAGAGCGCTTTGATCGCTTTACGCGGCTTGCCATTCAGTTATTTGGGGTCGATATCGCGCTCGTCTCACTGGTGGACGAGGAGCGGCAGTGGTTCAAGTCCCGCCAAGGACTTGCGCTGACACAAACCTGTCGAGAAGAGTCCTTTTGTGCCCACGCCATTCAGACTGACGGCATTTTTGAAGTGGCAGATGCGAGCCTGGATCCACGTTTTCGCCAGAACGTGCTGGTGACCACACGCGGCGGAATACGTTTCTATGCCGGTGTGCCACTCACCACGTCCAGCGGATTTCGCGTGGGGACGCTGTGCATCATTCATCCCGAGCCCCGCCGCTTGTCTCTTGTCGAGCGCCAGGCACTGATCGACCTGGCGGCATGCGTAGAGGAAGAGATCAACCGTAAGGCCATGGAGCAGGAGCTGGCGGCCATCCGTCGTGCTCGCGAGCGCCTTCAGCAGGCCGAGCAGGAGCAGCGCCGAATGGTCAGCGCATTGGCGGCGCTTAACGAGATAAGCACATCGTCTGCCTTGAATATTTCAGAACAGCTCCACGCCAGCCTGGCGCTGGGGTGCGACCACCTGGGCATGCAGATAGGTATCGTCAGCCGTATCGAGCAGGGCGTGTTCGAGGTGGTGGCGCTGCAGGCTCCTCAGCACGTGCCGCTGAGCTCGGGTCAGTGCCTGCCGCTGGCCAACACGTACTGTGACATGACGTTAGCGCAGCCGGGCGTGTTGACCATCGAGCATGCAGGGCAGAGTAGCGCCCGACACCACCCCTGTTACAACGCATTTGGTTTTGAGGCTTATATTGGCAGCGCCATTCACTTGAGTGAACAGGTCTTTGGAACCGTCAGCTTTTCATCGGCGGCACCTCGGGCGCAGGCGTTTGCCAAAACCGACGAGCTGTTCCTGAAACTGCTCAGCCGCTGGATAGGGGCCACTCTGGACCGCCAGCGTGTCGAGGCCATGAAAAGTGAATTCGTCTCCACCGTTAGCCATGAGCTGCGCACACCGCTGACGGCCATGACCGGCAGCATCAAACTGGTCATGGCAGGCGCCACGGGCGCACTCCCCCAGCATACACAGCAGATGCTGGCGCTGGCACTGAAAAACGGTGAACGTCTGGCGCGCTTGATCAATGATCTACTGGATATTGATAAGCTGCTGGCAGGCAAGCTGCATTTTGTGTGTCAGCCGCAACCCCTGAGCGTATTGCTGAACGCGGCTGTTGATGAAAATCGGTCCTGCGCGGCGGAGTATGACGTGACGCTGGTCGTGGAACCCTTGATGCAGGAGCATTGGATCAAGGTGGATACGCTGCGATTTCAGCAGGTCATGACACATTTGCTCTCCAACGCTGCTAAATTTTCTTTATCTGGCGGGCGCGTCACTATATTTTGTGAGGAGCATGATAAAAGCGTGCGAATCAACGTTCAGGATACGGGTTGCGGTATTCCTGACGATTTCAAGCCGAGGGTTTTTCAGAAATTCTCGCAGGCAGATTCCAGTGACCGGCGCGTTAAGGGAGGTACGGGTTTGGGACTTTCGATTTGCAAGGCGATCACCGAGCATATGGGCGGTAGCATCGGTTTTACCTCTCACCAAGGGCAGGGCAGCACGTTTTACATCTCGTTTCCTTGGGGAGAGGAGCAGGGTCGTGCGCTTCACTAATCAATTACGCTGGTCTAGCGGTGTTTCTCGTAATGCAGGTTTGGGGCTGTTAGTGGCACTGTTGATGGCTGGCATTATTGGCAACATGCTTCAGCTATCAGTGCTGTTCAACGTCTACTTCGTGTTCGGTTCTGTGGCCGTGATGCTGGCCATTGCCTGGCTAGGCACCTGGCCCGCTATTCTGATTGGCACGCTGGCTGGGGCTTATACCTATGTGTTCTGGGAAAACCCGGTCACCGTGGCGATTTTCATTCTCGAAGCCGTCGTGGTGTCACTGCTTTATCGTCATGTCGTCAAAAACCTGATCATTGCGAGTCTGATTTTCTGGACCGTGGTGGCGGCGCCTATCGGTTTCATCTTTTTCCCCTACCTGTTGGGCTGGTCCGAAGAGCTAACGCAGCTGGTCTATTTGAAGCAAGCCGTCAATGGTGTTCTGAACACGGTCATCGCCAGCGTGATTCTGGTCCTGAGTGGCTTGTCCAAACGGCCTTGGCTGCCTACGGCCGCGCCACTGCTGGCGCTGCGCCACCTGCTGTTCTGCGCCTTGCTATCGGTCACCCTGTTGACGGGAATTCCACTGGTGCTGTACGAAGGGTACTCGATGCGCCAGGCCCAGGAGGGGTTCGTCGAGCAGACGCTGACTTCCCATGCCAATGAGCTCCAGCAGCGCTTGTTAGAGCCTGAGGCCGAGCAACGCATCGCCTACCATCTCAATCGGGTGCGAGGCTCCAGTGGTGTCGACATCGGCGTGCTGGATGCCAGTGGGCGTTTGCTTGGCCAAGTGGGTATCTTGAGGTCACTCAACCTGCAGCTCGGTGATGAGCTAAGGCCGATCAATGAGCGTATCTCCATGTGGTTGCCGGGGCGGTTGGAAACGCCGGCGTGGCGGTTTTCGCAAGGCCACTATGTGCTGGACGTGCCACTCCAGGGAGATACAGAGGCCGATCGCGTCGTGCTCGAAACCCCTGCACTGCCCACGGTACGTGCCATGGAGGCCTACCGTATCGTGCTGTTCATGATGCTGGGAGCGGTCATCGTCGTGGGGGTCGTGTTGGCCGAATTGCTCAGCCGCTTGATCAGTCAGCCGCTTCTGCAACTGGCCAGGGCGGGCAAGACCCTTAGTTCCTCTATTGCCAGCGGCAACGTACCGACGCTGCCACGCAGTCGTATCGATGAGTTTCACACCCTTTCGAGACTGCTGGGAGAGATGAGCCAGGAGCTGAGCGGCGCCTTCAAGCAGTTGCGGGATACGCAAAGCAACCTGGAGGTCGAGGTAGAGCAGCGTACGAAGGCGCTGGCGAGCAGCAACGACATGCTGAGTTCGGTACTGAATTCCGCGGCAGATTTCGCTGTCATTGCCACGGACCCCCAGGGCAAGATCACGCTGTTCAACCGTGGTGCTGAAAACATGCTGGGCTACGTGGCCAGTGAGGTAGTGGGGCTGCACACGCCGCTGCTGTTTCATGACGCCGACGAGGTAGAACAGCGCTTGCAGGAGCTCAGCCATAGCCTGGGTATTTCACTGGCACCTTTTGACGTATTTACGCACCGCGCTGCCATGGACAAGCGCGACGGTAAAGAGTGGCTATATATCACCCGTTCGGGAGACCGCCTGCCTGTGAAGCTGGTGGTGACCGCCATACGCGACCAGCAGGGCGGTATTACCGGGTTCCTCGGCATTGCCGAAGACATTTCCGAATCCAAGCGTATCGAACAGATGAAGAACGAGTTCATCTCCACGGTGAGCCATGAACTGCGCACACCGCTGACCTCGATTTCAGGTGCCTTGGGCATGGTGACGGCTGGCGCACTGGGTAGCGTGCCGGAAACGGTCATGAAAATGGTCACCATTGCCCACAAGAATAGCCAGCGTCTGACCCACCTGATCAATGACCTGCTGGACATCGAAAAAATTGCCGCAGGCAAGCTGGCCTTCGATATGCAATGGCAGCCGCTGCACCGGCTGCTGGAAAGCGCCATCGAAGAGAATCGCCACTATCGCCACGAGCGCCATGTCTCGCTGACGCTGGATAACCCGTACCCTGACAGTCAGGTGCGCGTGGATGGCCAGCGTTTGCAGCAGGTGCTGGCCAACCTGCTGTCGAACGCCGTCAAGTTTTCCCCCGAGGGCGGAGAAGTCCGTATCGTGGTGGAAAAGCAGTCGGACAAGGTCCGGGTGAGCGTGACCGACCAGGGGCCAGGGATACCCGATAATTTCAAGTCCAGGATCTTCACTAAATTTGCCCAGGTAGACGCCTCCGACTCCCGTGCCAAGGGGGGAACGGGCCTTGGGCTCGCCATTACCCGCGAGCTGGTCGAGCATATGGAGGGCGAGATTGGCTTTGTGTCGCAGGAGGGGCAGGGCAGCTGCTTCTGGTTCACACTGCCGCTGCATCCCTCTGAAGGGGTGGGGCGGGAAAGTGAGCCCGATACCACGGCCAATCTGCTGGTGATCGAAGACGATCCTTCCGTGGCTCGGGTGCTCAAGGACACGCTCACCGAGGCCGGATACCGGGTGGATCTAGCTTATGACGGCGCTTCTGCGCTGGCAAAGCTGGCGCGGCATCGCTACGGTGCGGTGACTGTCGATCTAGGGCTGCCTGACATGAGTGGCTTTGAGGTCATCCACGCGCTACGTGAACAGCACGCCACCCAGCACACGCCGGTATTGGTCGTGACCGGCACGGTAGAGCGGGGGCAGGTGGCGTTGGAGGGCTATCTGGAAGATATTGCCTGGCTGGCCAAGCCTATCCAGGTTCACCACCTGCTGGCGTTGCTGAGTGAAAAGCTGCATGCCCAGCCGACGCGACTCTCTCTGTTGCATATCGAAGACGACTCGGACCTCCATGCGGTTATCAATACGATGTTGAGCCCTCACGCGGATTGCGAGCACGCGATCAACGTGGCCATGGCCCGTCGGGCGCTGGGGCAGCGGCGTTATGATGCCGTGATTCTGGATATCGGGTTGCCCGATGGGGATGGCTGGGAACTGCTGGAGCAGATCCGTCAGCAGCAACCGGAGGCGAGCATCATCATTTTGTCCGGACAGTCGATCAGTGAGGCAGATCAACACCGGGTCGAGGCGGTATTTCTAAAATCGCGTATCACCTCTGAGCAATTGCTCGAGGCGGTTCAACAACGTACGCAGCTGGCTCTGATGGAAGGTAAGGAATGAATGTTCTAGAACGGGTTTTATATGTCGAGGATGACCCCGATATCCAAACAGTGGCCAAGCTGGCGCTGGAGGTCGTGGGAGGGCTGACGGTAAAGGTGTGCTCGTCGGGAGAGCAGGCGCTGGCTGAGGCCGAGGCCTTTGCCCCCGACATGATCCTGCTGGATGTGATGATGCCGGGCATGGATGGGCCATCCACCCTGGCCGCGCTGCGGCAACGTCCGGCGTTGGCGAACGTGCCGGTCGCTTTCATGACCGCCAAAGTGCAACCGCATGAAGTCGAGCAGCTCATTGCCCTGGGGGCAGAAAGCGTGATCGCCAAGCCCTTCGACCCGATGACCCTGGCACCCCAGGTGCGTTCTCTCTGGGAGCAAGCGTGTGGTGAAAAGTGATTCCGAGACGCTGGAACAGAAGCTGACACTATTACGGCAAAATTATCAGCACAGCTTGAAAAACGAACTGACCTCGTTGTGTGACGCCATGAGCGCGCTGCATCAGGAGGTTCGTCAGCAGCTGCTCACCCCTGGCATGGTGACCAACGACGCTGACCTGCGGGCGGTGCACGAAGAGGTGCTGGAAAACGTCTATCGCCGTTTGCACAAGCTGGCAGGCTCGGCAGGTACCTTTGGGTTCGACGGTATCGGCCAGCAGGCGCGCACCCTGGAAGCCGGCCTCAAACGCTGGCTGGAAGAGAATGACCAGCCGCTGGATTTGCCGCTGATCGATGCGGTCAATAATCAGCTCCACGCCATGAAAATGGAGCTGATGCCTAACAAGCAGCCAGGCATGTCGGTCGATGTCAGCGCTGAAAAAGTCAGTGCCACGGCCACCATCTGGCTGATCGAAGAGGATCGCGAGCTGGGGCGGCGGATTCAGGAGCAGTTGACCAACTTCAGCTACTCGGTACGCCTGTTTACGCAAGTAATGGACGCCTATAAAGAAATGGCGACGGGCACGCCTGATATGGTCATCGCCGATGCCATGACCAACGATGGGCAATTGGGACCATTACAGGCGTTATCATGTCCCGTTCTGTTCATCAGCGACAGTGATACCTTCGATGCGCGCATGCGCGCTGCCCAGCTCAATGCCCGTGGCTACTTCCTGAAGCCGGTCAACATTCCTCAATTGGTGAATCGGCTGGAGCAACTGCTGCAAGAACGCCAGGCGCCACCTGCCCGCATTCTGGTGGTGGATGATGACCAGCAGCTGGCGGCGTACTACCAGCTGGTGCTGGAAGCTGCGGGCATGGAGGTGCGAATTCTCGACAACCCTCGCCATATCCTCGACCAACTGCATTCATTCCGTCCCGAACTGCTGCTGATGGACGTGCACATGCCCGACTACGATGGCCCGGACCTGGCATCGGTGGTACGACAGTACGATGAGTGGAGCAGCCTGCCCATCGTTTTCCTGTCGGCGGAAACCGACCTGGGCAAGCAGGTGGATGCCCTGAGCCATGGCGCTGACGACTTCCTGACCAAGCCCATCCAGGCCGCGCAGCTGGTGGCCTCGATTCGGGTACGCGTGGCGCGTTCGCGTACGCTATCGGCTTTGCTGAACAAGGACAGCCTGACGGGGCTGCTGAAGCACGCCAGCATCAAGAGTGCCGCAATCAATGAGGTCTCGCGAAGTTATCGCCAGGCCTACTCTGTGGTGGTGGCCATGGTCGATATTGATCACTTCAAATCGGTCAATGACACTCATGGGCATGCCATTGGCGATGTGGTGATTGCCTCGGTAGCCACTCTACTGCGTCAGCGTCTGCGACAAACCGACATGATTGGTCGCTATGGGGGGGAGGAGTTCCTGCTGGTGCTTCCCCATTGCAGTGCCGAAGATGGTCGAAAACGTCTGGAGGATGTCCGCGAATACTTTTCGCGCTTGCGTTTTAGCCAAGGTGGGCAGGAGTTTGCGTGTACGCTTTCGGCGGGCATGGTATGCAGTCTGGACGTGGCAGAGAGTGACAGGGAGCGGTTACTGGTGCTGGCCGACGAAGCGCTCTATCGCGCCAAACGCGGTGGGCGCAATCAGGTGTGCAGCTGATACCGTGGGGGGCAAGCGTCGTTATGAAGCATAAACCTGAGTTCCTGCGCACCATTGGTGCGAACCATGCTTCCTGGCGCTGAGGATCCTACGAGAAACAGGTGTAAATTTTTATAAGATGTTGTTTTTAATTTATTTATATAATATTGGCACGTTGCTCGCTATATATTAGGCAAGCGGCAAATGAATAGAGTCTTCACCGTTAGCCTGACCAGCGGATTATTGAAGCTCTCCCTTCTTTGCCATGCCGATGCGATCTGTCGCACGGTACAACGAGTGAGCTGGCGTGCTCCACCTGGGTCCCCTTCGGGGGACTTTTTTTATGCCTGTCGTTTGTCATCCTGTCGTTTGGCTACGATGGGTATCGGGGCAACTTGCCCAGATACCCACCGTGAGGGCACCTGCGTGCCTGATGGTATGCCTCTTTAAAAAAAGCTATCAGAGACCAAAAACCTATAATAAAATTTCACAGGAAATTTGGAAACAGTGTTCGTATGGTATATGTTGTATAGGATAGCTGGTGTGATCCGGCACTTACCCCCCAAGGAAGACGCAAGAGGATACCCTGATGAGCAAATTGAAACTGATGACTGCCGCCGTTGTTTCTGCCAGCGCTGTCATGGCAAGCCAAGCCGTCATGGCCTACGAAGCGGGTGATGTGTTCGTGCGTGGCGGTGTTGCCCAAACAGATACCGGCTCTGGTAACGGCAACGTGGGCGATGCGGACCTGAACGTGCAAAGCGCCCGTGGCTTTACCTTTGGTGCGGGTTACCTGTTCACCGACAAGATCGGCATGGAGCTGAACAGCTCCGAGAAATTCGAGCATGACCTGAATACGCGCCCGGGTGGCGACGTAGGCAGCGTTGATCGCCTGCCGGTGAATCTGTTGGTCAATTACTACCCGATGGGTGGCCTGGATTCTCGCGTCCAGCCCTATGTGGGCGTGGGCCTCAACTACACCCGTTTCTCGGGTGAGCCGGAAGGCCTGAGCGTGGACAGCAGCTATGGCGTCATCGGTCAGGCAGGTCTTGATCTGGCTGTCACCGAAAACATCATGCTGAACGGCTATGTCAGTTATGCCGACGTCAATTCCGACATCAACCTGGAGGGCGTAGGCCGTGTCGGTGAAGTGGATATCGAGCCCGTCACCGTCGGCGGTGGTATTACCTACCGTTTCTAAGCCTAACGTTTCCAAGTCTGGCGGTTAATCGCCAAGGTACGCCCGGTTCCTTCATTGGAACCGGGCGTTTTCTTACCTGGCACTAATGTAGTTGTGTCAGGTTGTCGCAACCGCTTTCCGTGATCACGATGTTGTCTTCGATGCGGATACCACCGCAGGCGGCCAAAGCGTCCACCGTGGCCCAGTTGACGGCAATTCCCTGCTGGCGCAGCGGTGCCAGCAGCATGGGAATGAAGTAGAGCCCGGGTTCGATGGTGACCACCATGCCGGGGCGCAGCGTGCGCGTCAGGCGTAGCGCCGGATGTTGCGGTGGCGGCGGCGCTGGCGTGCCATCGGAGTGCATCAGCCCCGCCACGTCATGCACCTGGATGCCCAGCGAGTGGCCCAAGCCATGGGGGCAGAACGCTCGGGTCACGCCCAGCTCGATAGCGCTCTCCGCGCTGCCTTCGTACAGCCCGTGCTGCACCAGAATTTCGGCCAGATAGCGATGCATCTGCTCGTGGAGCGACACAAACTCCACGCCGGGCGCGGCGTGCTGGATCAATTGATCTTTCAGGTGGTGCAGGGCAGTGACCAGCTCGCCAAAGGCGGCCGGGGCATCGGGGCCTGCGTGGGTGCGGGTGATGTCCGCCGCGTAGCCGCGAAAGCGCCGCCCGGCATCCACCAACAAGCTGTGGCGCTGGCTGGGGGCGCTCAGGTCATAGCGCTGGTAATGCAGCACGCCAGCGTGCTGATTGAGCCCGATGATGTTCTGGTAGGGCACGTCCGACTCGCGCTGACGGCTGGCTTGCAGGTAGGCCAACTGAATGTCTAGCTCGCTGGCGGCGCCCACAAACGCCGCCTTGGCGGCCTGATGCCCGGCAACGGCCAAGCGGTTGGCTTCCCTCAGGCAGGCAATCTCATAGGCGGTCTTGTACATGCGCAGCTCATCCAACGCACGGACGAGGGCGGCGGGGTGCAGCTGTGCGGAGTTGGCGAGCACAGAAACGCTCTCCAGGGTCTCGATATCACCAATCACGGCTGCGTTGCCCGCTAGCGGCGGGGTGATCTTGTCGCTGCACAAATGCACGTCGAATTCGGCTACCCACGGCTCTTCCGGCAGTTGGGTGGGCAAGTGCCAGAAATCGGCTGGCGCGTAGATATAGAGCTGAGGCCGCTGACCGGGCTGCACCACGATCCAGCTGTGCTGAACATCGGCCAACCCTACCCAGTGGGTGAAATGCCCGTAGGCCTGAAAGGTGGTAGTGTGATCATCGGCAAAATGGTAGCGGGCGTGGCCGCTGTAAATGGCCAGACAATCCAGCTGATGGTGCTCAAGCAACTGGCTATAAGCCTGGCGAAGATGCGCGATATGCTCACGCTGTCGTGCGTTCAGTGATGCAGACATGGGGTTTCCTTTAGGGTCGTAGGGGAGGGAGCTCGCTCCATAAGCTGTCCAGCTCTGCGTGGTGGTGTTGGTGGTGACGGTACAGCCTCAACTCCATGGGCACGTCCCAGCGGCTGTCGCCTGCGCGCACCAGTTGGCCGCTAGCCAGTTCGCTGGCCACGTTGCGTTCGGGTAGCCAGCTCATGCCGTAGCCCAACAGTACCAGTTCCTTGATGCCTGCGGCGTAGAGGTTCTCGCTCTGCGCGGTCAGGTAGGTCGTATGGGGAAGGCGGGCAAGGTGTGCCTTGACCGCCGAACCCAACAGCCCGCGTTTGGGGTAGGCAAGCCAGGGCACCGGCTGCTGGCGCGTGCCAGGTAGCTGCGTGCAGGGCGACCCATCGCTGGTCAGGCCCGTCACGGGTATCAGCCGCTCCTGGCCAATGACGCGATAGGTACTGCTGCTGGTGTCGATGTCCAGATCGCAGCGGCCCACGGGCCAGTAGCAGATGGCCAGATCACATTCGGCCCTGGCCAGTGCCTGAAAATAGTCGCTGGCCACCCAGCCCGTGGCGCGCAAGTAGGGCTGCACACGCTCTTGCCAACCCTGTTGGGCCAGCCATTCGGGCAAAAAGTGGGCCAGCAGACTTTGTGGGGCAGCCACCATGATGCGGCGCTGTTGGCCAGCGCTGATCGCCCGAACGCGCTCTCTGGTGAGGCGCACGCGCTCGGTGACCTGTTCGCAGAGCGTCAGGAACTCTTCTCCCGCTGGGGTCAACGACAGTGGCAGGGTCTGTCGGTTGATCAACGTCACGCCCATTTCCTCTTCCAGCAGCTTGATGCGCCGTGAAAAAGTAGGCTGTGTCACGTGCTGCTCGTCGGCAGCGCGGGAGAAGTGTCGCGTTCTGGCCAAGGCAATGAAGTCTTCTAGCCAGCGAATTTCCATGCCTTACCTCGCAAGACGGCCTCGCGTGAGGCCTGAATGAAGCGGGCCATTACAAGCGCCCCTCCTCGACAGCGTGGCACGCCACGCGAGTGCCGTCATCCTGTGTTTGCAATGCCGGAATCTCCTGCTTGCAGCGGGCGTTGGCATGGGGGCAGCGGCCATGAAAGACACAGCCGCTAGGCAGATTGACCGGCGTCGGCACTTCACCGGAGAGGCGAATGTGTTGGGGGCGGTCATCTTCCAGCCGAGGAATGGCCGACAGCAGCGCCTGCGTATAGGGATGGCGCGGCTTGGCAAACAGCGTGGCCGTGGTGGCGACTTCACACACCGTGCCCAGGTACATCACCGCCACGCGGGTGCCGAAGTGCTCGACCACGGCCAGGTCGTGGGTGATGAACAGGTAGGTGAGGTGGCGGTCACGCTGGGCGTCCATCAGTAGGTTCAGCACCTGGGCCTGGATCGATACGTCCAGAGCCGAGATGGGCTCATCGGCCACGATGAATTCCGGGTCCACGGCCAGCGCCCTGGCGATGGCGATGCGTTGGCGCTGCCCACCGGAAAACTCATGGCCAAAGCGCTTGCCCCAGTCCGGGTCGATGCCCACCGAGCGCATCACTTCTTCCACCTTGTCGAGAATCTGCTGACGGTTCCAGTCTGGGTGGTGCAGGCGCAGCGGCTCTTCCAGCGTCTGCTGGATCGTCATGCGCGGGTTCAGCGACGCGTAGGGGTTCTGGAAAATCATCTGCATGCGCTTGCGATAAGGCAGCAGTTGACGGGTGGAGAGATGGTCGATGCGCTCGCCGCCGTAACGAATTTCGCCTTCGGAGGGGGTAATCAGCCCCATCACCGTGCGTGCTACGGTGGATTTACCGCAGCCGGATTCGCCGACTACGCAGAGCGCTTCGCCACGCTTGATCTCCAGGTTGACCCCGTTGATGGCGTGCACGTACTCCTGATGACGAACCAGCTTGCCGCCCTTGAAGCGCAGCTGCTCGAGAAAGTCGCCCGATAGCGAAAAGCGCTTTTTCAGATCGCGTATTTCCAGCAGCGTATCGCTGGCCGTAGCGGGAGCGGTCGTTGGGCGTGTGTCGGCCTGGGCATTCATAGGCTCTCCTCCTTCAGGCGGCGATCTTCGAGCATTTCAGCCACCATATGGCAGGCAACGCGGCAGTTGCCTGACTCCACGAACGTGGGCACCTGCTGAGTACACGCCGGGCGCGGCTGACCGTCGCTGCGCAGGATAAAGTCGCAGCGGGGATGAAACGCGCAGCCGGTGGGCAAGTTGGAAAGCGACGGCATGCTGCCCCGAATCTGATTCAGTTTTTCGCCGGGGGTAGCCATCTGGGGCAGGGCGTTGATCAGCCCCTGGGTGTAGGGGTGCTGGGGGTCATTGATGATTTCACGGGTCGGCCCCTGCTCGATCACGCGGCCTGCGTACATGACCAGCATGCGCTGGGTGACCTGGCTGACGACGCCCAGGTCGTGGGTGATCAGGATCAGGCCCACGTTGTGCTGCTCGCAAAGCTCCAGCAGCAGCGCCATGATTTCCGCCTGGATGGTGACATCCAGCGCGGTGGTCGGCTCATCGGCAATGATGATGTCGGGGTCCAACAGGAGCGCAATGGCGATGATGATACGCTGGCGCATGCCGCCGGAAAGCTCGTGGGGGTATTGGTCCAGGCGCTTTTCCGGCGACGGGATCTGCACCTGTTTGAGCTTGTCCAGAGCAATGGCCCGGGCCTCGCGGGTGGAGATGCGGCGGTGCGCTTTCAGGCACTCGACCATCTGCTCACCGATCGAGAGCACCGGGTTGAGGGTCATCATCGGGTCCTGGAAGATCATCGAGATACGATTGCCGCGCACCTTGCGCAGGCCCCGCTCGGACATGGTGTTGAGGGTTTTACCCTCGAAGGTGATGCTGCCACCGGCAATGAATCCGGGCCGTGCGATCAGGTTGAGCAGTGAAAAGGCTGCCACCGATTTGCCCGCGCCGGATTCACCGACGATGCCTAGCCGTTCGCCTCGCTCCAGGGTGAAGTTGACATCCCGTAAGGCGCGGACTTCACCCTGACGCAGGGCAAAGCGAACATCCAGTTGTGAGACTTCAAGAAGTGCCATGGTGTCTTCAGCCTTTATACAGTCGTGGGTTCATGACATCGCGCAGCCAGTCGCCCAGCAGATTGATCGACAGCACCAGCACCACCAATACCGCGCCGGGCATCATGGTGATCCACCAGGAGCCGGATTGAATGTAGTCGAAGCCCGCCTTGATCAACGAACCCAGCGACGGGTGGGTTTCCGGCATGCCCAGCCCCAGAAACGACAGCGCCGCTTCGGAGATGATCGCGTTGGCGATCTGAACGGTGGAGATGACGAAGATCGGCGACAGCGTATTGGGAAGCACATGACGGAACATGATGCGTCGGCTGCGCAGCCCCATGACGCGGGCGGCGTCCACGTACTCCTTGTTCTTCTCTGCCAGTACCGATGCGCGCACGGTACGCGCATACTGCGGCCATTCGGCGAGTCCGATGATCAGAATCAGCATGAGCACGGCGTACTGGCTGTAGAAGGCGCTGCCCATGGTGGCTTTCACCACGGCACCGACCACGATGGCCACCATCAGCGTCGAGAACGACAGCTGAATGTCTGCCAGGCGCATCAGGAAGGCATCGACTCGCCCGCCCAGATAACCGGCCATCAGGCCAAAGGTCACGCCCAGCAGGGCTTGCAGTGCCACCGCGCCAAAGCCGATCAGCAGCGATACCCGCGTGCCGTACAGAATGATCGACCACAGGTCGCGCCCCTGGGCATCGGTGCCCAGGGTGTAGCGATCATCGGCTCCGTCGATCCAGAACGGCGGCAGTTCCGACGACATGATGTCGATCTGGCGCAGGTCGTAGGGGTCGGTAGGGGCCAGCAGTGGCGCCGCGAAGGCCGCCACCACCAGGCAGATGAACACGGCCAGGCAGAGCTGAGCGGTACGGTCGCGCTTGAAGCTGTACCACAGGAAAGAGTCGCGCAAGCGCTCCCAGCGGCTGGGGGCTGAGGGAGGAGTGGACGTTGTCATGCGGGCTTACCAGTCAGTTTAACGGTGGGATTCACGAAGCCGTAGATCAAATCCACGATGGTGTTGGTCACCACGAAAATGACCCCGACGATCATCAGATAAGTGACGATCAGCGGAATGTCGGCGTGGTTGATGGCATCCAGGAACATCAGTCCCATGCCCGGCCACTGGAACACGGTTTCGGTCAGAATGGTATAAGCCACCATGGTACCGATCTGAACGCCCCCCACGGTAATCACCGGGAGCATGGTGTTTTTCAGCGCATGCACGAAGTAGACCCGGCGCATGGAAATACCCTTGGCGCGGGCATACTTCACGTACTCCGATTGCAGTACTTCCATCATTTCGGCGCGAATCAGGCGGATGAACAGCGGCAGCATGATGGAGGCCAGCGAGACTGCAGGCAGCACCAGATGCTTGATGCCGTCCCAGGTGACCAGGTTGGTATCCCAGTGGCCGACCACGTGGACCAAATCATAGCCACGGCCAAAGGAGGGCATGTTGCCCTGGGTAGAGAGCGCGCTGTTCAGCCAGGCGCCCCAGGCGGTGCCCTCCGGGAACAGCGAAACGGTCATGCCGATGGAGAAAATCTGGATCAGTACGATGGCGGTCAGGAACACCGGTATCGAAATGCCGATGATCGAGGCCCCCATGAAAAAGCGCGAGATGGGCGAGCGCGGTTTGATGGCGCTGTATACCCCAATGGGAACAGAGAACAATACGATGATCAGCGTGGCCGCGAACACCAGCTCGAGGGTAGCAGGCAAGTGGCGAGCAATCACCTCCAGCGCCGGTTCACGGTAGAAATAGGAGTAGCCGAAATCGCCCTGAAGGGCGTTTCTGGCGAAGCGTGCGTATTGCACCAGGAAGGGGTCGTTGAGCCCCAGCCGTTCGCGAATGGCTTCACGTTCACTTTCGGGGACCGACTGTCCGACCATCTGCTGTACAGGGTCACCCAGGTTATCCTGGATGGCGAAGGCCAGTACACTGATGACAAACATCACCAATATTGCGTGCATCAGCCGCTTGATTAAAAAAGCAATCATGGCGTACGCCACCTGTGTGGAAAGTTTCACTAAACATCAGGGCAAGGCATGACGCTGCCCGGCGGGTCGCGTCATGCACGACGCTTCGCCCTCCAGAATCCTGGAGAGCGAAGCGTCCTTGCGTGGGTTATGTCGTTAAGGGGTGATTAACGCGTAATCACCAGATCGCCCAGGTAGGGGAAGTCGGTGGCGTTGACCACCGGCTCGATGTCGATGCCGTCAGCGGCGGCATAGGCCAGGTTCTGCCAATGCAGCATGATGAAACCAACGTCTTCGTACAGCATGGCTTCGGCTTCACGCAGCATTTCACCGCGTTTTTCCAGATCGGTCTCACTGTCGGCCTGGGTTACCAGCGCATCGATTTCTTCGTTGCAGTAGCTGCCGTAGTTGTACTGACCGGCACCGCTCTCGGTGTCGATGCAGAACGACAGGTACTGGAAGAAGTTGGCGGTGTCTTCGGTGTCCGAGTGCCAGCCGATCATGGCAATGTCGGATTGACGCGTGTCGTACTCCGGCCAGTACTGGGCCAGCGGCATGGTGCGCAGGTTAACGTTGATGTTGATACGCGCCAGCATGTTGGCTGCGGCCTGGGCAATCTGCGCATCGTTCACGTAGCGGTTGTTCGGGGCGATCATGTCGACGCTGAAGCCCTCTTCGTAGCCCGCTTCCGCCATCAACTCCTGAGCACGCTCCAGATCGTAACGAGGTACCAGGTCCGGGTTATAGCCGGAGTAGCCTTCCGGTGAGAACTGGCCCGCCGGTGTCGCAAAGCCACGCATCAGGCGGTCGGCGATGCCTTCCTGGTTGATGGCCAGGTCGACGGCCTGACGTACGCGTGCATCCTGGAATGCCTCGACACGCTCTTCGTTCAGCTGGAAGCCGATGATACGCGTGCCGGGGATTTCAACCAGATTGGCGCCCTGGGCATCGCGCACACGGTCCAGGTCGTTGGGCGGTACGGCATCGATGAAATCGACGCCACCGGACAGCAGGGCCGCCACGCGGGAGGCGTTTTCGGCAATCGGCGTCAGCACGATGCTGGTCACGTTACCTTCGCTTTCGGTGTCCCAGTAGTCTTCAAAGCGTTCGAAGTCGACGCGAACGCCCTGGCGACGGTCGGTGACCACGAAGGGCCCGGTGCCGGAAACGTTACGCGATGCAAACGAGTTGCCTGCCTTGACGATTTCCGCCTTGTCGTTGCCATCATCGGTCTCACCCGTGTAGAACTCGCTATCCATGGGGAAGATGTAGGTGGCCAGGTTCAACAGCAGCGGGTAGGGTTCGGTGGTGGTGATTTCGATGGTGTAATCGTCGACCGCTTCGGCGCTGGCGATCGGCTCGAAAATGGCGCGATAATCCGGGCTCTCTTTCAAACGCTCGATGGTCCAGACCACGTCCTTGGCGGTGAACGGATTGCCGGAATGGAAAGTAACGCCTTCACGCAGGGTCATGCGTACATGGGTGTCGTCGATTTGTTGCCACTCGGTGGCCAGACGCGGTTCGAACTGGAAGTCCTTGGTCCAGCGCACCAGGGGGTCGAATGACAAATGCGAGAAGCGCAGGACACCGCCAGAAAGCTGTTCGTGCAGGTCGAGGGTTTCAGGGTCGGCCGAGTAACCGATGCGCAGGGTTTCTGCACTGGCAGTCAGGGGCAGTAGTGCGGTGCCTGCCATGGCAGCACCCACGACAGTGGCCAGTAGTGTCTTTTTCAGCGTCATGATCGTTCCCATGTGTATTGTTTATTGTTCGTTTTGTCGACGGATGGCCCATCCACAAAACAGACACGGTCAGCTCGTAAGCTATCCTGACAACATAGAGACAGGTGGTTGTGACACACAATCGAAATAATGACAGGCCTCATTCATCTACTGAATGATCGGGGCTGGCGCGGCCGCCACGGCATCTGTTGTAAGACTAAAGTCGTGATCATGCGGCCGTTCAAAAGTGCCCGGCAGGTAAGCCACAAGGGAAAGATAATGAAAATACAAGGTGTTAAACCGTTACTAATGACTGTTTTGCTGGCCATGACAGGCTGGGCGGCTGCCAGCGAGCCAGCTGCAGGGATCACAGGGACGCTGGATGGAGAGGACCAGCAGTGGTTCGTCCTCGATCCCAGCAGCGAGCCCGGCGCCACGTTCATCGAAGAGGGAGACCGGTGGGTAGTGGAGATGACCGGCTACCAGGACCCGGAGAAATGGGCGGCCCGAGATGCGCTGGTCATTCAGTTGGTGCTGGCCGACGAGCGGCTCACCGATGCCCGAGTGCAGCACCTGATCGGCGATGCCGTTCACCCGCCGTACTACACGGCCAGCTATGACGAGCTGACCGTGGTGCTTGCTCGGGTGGAGCGCGAAGGCAGCTGGTTACATCTTCAGGGCACCCTCGAGGGGCTGCTGGCGCTACAGCATAGCCCGGAGGCTGACCCTCTTGCGGAAGAGGGAGTCAGCCTGGCTATCGAATTCGATGTCACGGCGCGCAAGGTCGAATTCTGAGGTGGCAGGTGCTAAGGCACCCAATCAGGCCCCAAAGCGCTGATGCAGCCAGCGATTGATCGCATCGGACTCATAGAGCCACTCTTCACGACCGTCTTCATGGGCGATGCGCAGGCAGGGCACTTTGACCTTGCCGCCGCCTTCCAGCAGGGCCTGCTTGTGGTCTGGATCCAACTGGGCATCGCGCAGTTCGATCTTCAAGCCAAGCCGCGCCATCTCCTTGCGTACCTTGATGCAGAAAGGGCAGCTACGAAACTGATACAGCGCCAATGCCTCACAGGCCGCGTCGACCTCAGCCTGCTCCTCGGCGCTGCGCTCCACCGAGCGCGGCGTGGAGAGTTTTTCCGACACTAGCATCACCGGGGCCAGCAGCACGCGAAGGCCACGGAAAAAGTAACGAACGATAATGCGCATGATAAAAGCTCCTCTCGCCAGCGCAGCGGGGTGGTTTAGGTCGATAGGTGCCGCATCCTGCATCAAAAGCCACCCATTGTCACTTTCCTGCCCTGATACCGGGTGTCGCGAAGGGAACCAGATGAGCTGGCGTCCCGGGCATGATAATCTTTCCCCCAATGTATGCATTTAGGCTGATATTTCAGTCCGTTGTCAGGGTCATGGAAGGAGCGCTCGCCCATGCGTTTACATGTGATTGGTATCTGCGGCACCTTTATGGGCAGTCTTGCGCTGCTGGCCCGAGAGTTGGGGCACGAGGTGAGTGGGTCGGATGCGAACGTGTATCCGCCCATGAGCACTCAGCTCGCCGAGGCGGGCATCACGCTGATGGAGGGGTATCGCGCCGACAACCTGCAGGGCCCGTTGGACCTTGTGGTGGTGGGCAACGCTCTCTCACGCGGTAACCCGGAAGTCGAGGCGCTGCTCGATAGCGGCCTGCGCTACACCTCGGGTGCCCAGTGGCTGGCGGAGTACGTGCTGCCGGGCCGCCGGGTCATTGCCGTGGCGGGCACCCACGGCAAGACCACCACGGCCAGCCTGTTGGCCTGGCTGCTGGAGAGCGCAGGCCTGGAGCCCGGCTTTCTGATTGGCGGTGTGCCGCGCAACTTTGGCGTGTCGGCCAGGCTAGGAGGCGCAGCAGCACCGTTCGTGGTCGAGGCGGACGAGTACGATACGGCCTTTTTCGACAAGCGCTCCAAGTTCGTGCACTACCGCCCGACGATCGCCGTGATGAACAACCTCGAATTCGACCACGCCGATATCTTTCCCGACCTGGCCGCCATCGAACGCCAGTTCCACCACCTGGTGCGTACCGTGCCAGGCAAGGGGCATCTGCTGGTGGCTGACCAGCAGCTCGCGCTGGATCGTGTGCTGGCCATGGGCAGCTGGAGCCCGGTCACCCGCTTTGGCAGCGAGTCCGACAGCCAGTGGCAGCTGCGTCTGGAGCATGCCGACGCCAGCCGCTTTCAGGTGCTGTATAGCCGTGAGCAGGACGAGGAGGACGGCGTGGTGGAGTGGTCGCTCACGGGGGAGCACAACGCTCGCAATGCTTTGGCCGCTTTGGCGGCCGCACGGCTGTGCGGGGTGAACCTGCCGCGTGCCTGCGCGGCGCTGGCACGCTTCCAGACGCCCCGTCGTCGCCAGGAAGTGCGTGGCGAGGTCAACGGCATTCAGGTGATCGACGACTTTGCCCACCATCCCACGGCCATTGCCGCCACGCTGCAGGGCTTGCGTGCCGCCACACCGCGGGGGCGGCTGCTGGCCGTGATCGAGCCGCGCTCCAACACCATGCGGCTGGGCGCGCTGCGTGAACGTCTGAACGACAGCGTTGCCGATGCGGATCACAGCTTCTGGTTCCAGCCTGCTGGCGTGGAGTGGTCGATGGACTCTCTGGTAGAGGCGCAAGGGTCGCGGGCGTCGCTGTATCGGGATATTGATGCATTGGTACAGGCAGTGGTCGCCCAGGCGTCACCGCTCGACCGGATCGTGGTGATGTCCAACGGTGGTTTCGATGGTGTTCATGAGCGCCTGTTGGCGGCGCTGACAGCGGCAAACCCTGCAACAGGAGTATCCGATGAGTGAGTTCAACCCCCCTGTGACGGTGGCGCTGACGGGCGCTTCGGGGGCGCAGTATGGCCTGCGCTTGATCGACGTGCTGGTCGAGGCGGGCCATGAAGTGTGGGTCATGATCTCCAAGGCGGCCCATATGGTCATTGCCACGGAAACGGAGGTATCGCTGCCTGCTCAGCCTCAGCGACTGGAGGAGGCCCTGGTGGCGCAAAGCGGTGCCAGGCCCGGACAAATTCGCTGCTTTGGGCGTGAAGACTGGATGGCCCCCGTGGCCTCGGGCTCCGGCGCGCCTTCCGCCATGGTGATCTGCCCGTGTTCCACCGGCACCCTCTCTGCGGTGGCCACCGGGGCCAGCAACAACCTGATCGAGCGTGCCGCCGATGTGGCGATCAAGGAGCGGCGCACGCTGGTCATGGTGCCCAGGGAGAGTCCTTTTTCTCCCATTCACCTGGAGCACATGCTCACTCTGAGTCGCCTGGGTGTGGTGATCCTGCCTGCCGCGCCGGGGTTTTATCATCGTCCTCAGTCCATGGAGGATCTGATCGATTTCATCGTCGCGCGGATTCTCAACCAGCTGGGCATCGAGCATCGCTTGATGCCACGCTGGGGCGAAGGGTAATCCCGGCGGTGCCACACTTTTGTGCCTACGATTCGCCATATCAATGACTTTCGCCACCGTTCACCACAAGGAAGCGTCACCATGTCCTGGGCTACTCTATCGGTCTTCGTGCCAACCTTTCTGTTCGTATCGCTGACCCCCGGCATGTGCATGACGCTGGCCATGGTGCTGGGGATGACCCAAGGGGTGAAGCGTACGCTCTGGATGATGATCGGTGAGTTGATTGGCGTGGGCCTGGTGGCTGCGGCGGCAGGCGCTGGGGTGGCCGCGTTGATGTTGCGCCAGCCTGAGCTGTTCACTGCGTTCAAGTGGATCGGTGGGGCTTACCTGGCGTATCTGGGGGTGATGATGTGGCGCTCGCGGGGGCGCATGGCCATTCCCAGCGAGCTGGACACAGGGCCGCCTGCAGGCCGCTGGCAGTTGGCCATGCAGGGGCTGGTGACCGCCGTGGCCAATCCCAAGGGCTGGGCATTCTTCATGGTGCTGCTGCCGCCGTTTCTGGACAGCAGCCGCCCGCTGGCCCCTCAGCTTAGCCTGTTGATCGCGCTGATCCTGATCATCGAGTTCGGCAGCATGCTGGTGTATGCCACGGGGGGCAAGACGCTGCGTCGCGTGCTGGGCAAAAGCGGTAACGTACGCCTGTTGAACCGCATTGCCGGGACGCTGATGTTTGGCGTGGGCGCGTGGCTGGCGCTGGGCTGATCACGCCAGCCCGAGCCAGCTACGCGATGGCGCCGTCAAACCGGCCCGAACAGTAGCATTCTCGCGCTCACCAGCAGCAGCGATGCCCCGGTGAGCGAGACCCAAGGGATGGCGGGTAGCGGCGCACGATAGCGCCGCTGCCAGTTGAGCTGAACCAGAGCGCAGACCACCAGCCCCATGAGCGCGCCTCCCACCAGATCACTCAGCCAGTGCACGCCCAGAGCCAAGCGCGAGAGCGCCATCGGCAGCGTGACGACAATGGCCATCCAGTAGACCCAGGCACGCCGCTGGCGGGGCAGCCGCGCGGCCATCACGGCGGCCGCCAGCCCGATCATCACCACCCAGGTAGAGGTGTGCGCGCTGGGGTAGGCGTATGAGCCGGTCAGGTGGTCCGGGGTGGTGGGGCGTGCCCGGGCGAACAGTGCCTTGCCCGCGGTGTTGATCAGGGCAATGCCGCCAAGGGCCAGAGCCCCATGCAGCAGCGCATCGAAGCGTTTGACCACCAGCAGCCAGCACGCCCACGGGCTGACCAGGGCCACGATGCCCGCCTTGTCACCGATCATGGCCAATAGCAGGCTGGCGTGGGCAAGCCAGGGGGAGTCGAGCCAGTCGAATAGCCGCTGGGCTTCCAGATCGACCGTCAACGGCGTCACATGGTGCATCACGTACAGCGTCCAGGCGGAGGCCCCGGTGATCGCGGTAATGAGCAGCAGCAGGGAACCCAGCGGCACTTCCCCCGAACGGCTCATGGCCAACCAGGGGCGACGCATGATCGGAATGCGCCGCACGATGCGTGCCAGCGCAAAATAGACGCGCCCCTGGCGGTCCACCTGAGCACGCCCCCATGAAAACACCACGGCCAATACCACCACCGTGGCGGCAATCAGGATGACGGCCATTTCCACGTTCGTGGGCAGGTTCAGCCGCTGCTGCCAGGTATGGCCGACCAGATAGCCAGGTAGTACATAGGCGGGAGCCCAGAGCGCTGCCGAGGTAATGTTTGCCCAGGCGAAGGTGCGTGCCGGCATTTGCATCATGCCGGCCACCAGCGGGATCACCGGGCGGACAGGCCCGACGAAGCGGCCAATGAAGACCGAGTAGACCCCATAGCGTTCGAAAAAGCGTGCCCCACGTCCCACCCACTCGGGGTGAAGCGACAGCGGCCAGCGGGACAACACCGCCTCACGATGCCGATAGCCCAGATAGTAGCTGACGCTGTCGCCGATGATCGCGCCAATGAACGCCGCGCCAATCAGCCAGGGCAGGTCGAGCCCTTGGTGGCCCGCCAGGGTGGCCGCCGCAGTCATCAATACGACCCCGGGGACCAGCAGGCCAATGAGTGCCAGCGACTCGACCAGGGCGATACCCAACACCAGAAGTAGCAGCAAAGGAGGGGAAAGAGTAAGAGAGAGCAGGGTATCGACAATCGCCAAGAGTGACTCCGTCTGCGGTTATAAATGGGTAATGGATTCTGCGCGTGCTTCCAGACGCTGCAGGTAGCGCTCGAAGCTCTCCTTGCGCATGGGCAGGCAAGTGGCTAGCCGTGCTTCCAACTGGCCTGTTTCCACCAATACGCGCCGTGACAGGGCACGCTGAAGGCGCTCTTTCACGAGTAGCGCGCCGCTTTCACTGGTATCGGGCAAGACCAGCCAGAAGGTCGCACTGCCCGCACGGCCCAGAATGTCGTGATCACGGCAGCGGCTATTGACCTCGCTGCACAGCGCACCCAGCAGCGCGGTCTTGGCCCGTTGCCCAAACTGCTCCTCTGCCATGTCCGGCTGCGGCAAGTGTAACACCAGCACGGCCAACCGCTTGTTGAGCATGTCGGCGCGCTGAAACTCATTTTTCAGACGCTCTTTGAGCGTGTCGATATGGTACGCATCGCAATCGTTATCGTGGGGGTCGGTAGCCCTGAGCAGTGCCTTGCGCCGCGCGTGCTCCCAGGGGGGCAGTGCGAGCAGCAGAGTCAGGGCAGCAAAGCCCAGGGCAAACTCCTCGTTCAGCGTGGGCAGTTGCCAGATGATCACGGCCATGGCGACCAGATTGGTGGCCAGCGCTCCCCACAGTGGCAGAAGAATGAACGCGGCGGCAAGGGGCAGGCCTAACCAATACAGCGGCAGGTTGGCGTGGGTCAGTACGCCGTGCATCGCCACCAGAAACAGACTGCCCAGCAGCAAGCAGCGTGGCAGGTAGGGTTTGATGCCTCGCCCAAGGTGCATCATCAGGCTGGCCAGTATCAGGGTGGTCATGAACAGTGGAACCAACAGTTCACGGTAGCTGCCCATGGCGTAAAGCCAGGCGGTGTAAGCACAGATAACGATCAGGCTGGCACTGTAAGCCAGGCTCATCAGCCGTTTGGGGGGCGCGGACGTCGTCATGTGATGACGCTCGGCCGCTGTTTACCCATCTGGGCCAGAGCCTCCAGGGTCAGCGCTTCCAGCTCAAGCTCTATCAGGGGAAGCGGTTGGCAAACGGTGTGCTCCGGCAGGGCCGCACATAGCAATTGGCGACGATGGGCGGCCTCGCGGGGCGTTCTGGCCAACATGAGCGTGGCCAGCGTAGTGGCATTCAGGCGGTAAACGTTTTCGAAGCTATAAAGCAGGCTGCACAGTTTGTGGGCCGCAGGCCAGAGCTGGTGGAGTCGAAGGTGAATGATCAATACCTCGGCGTGAATGGCTTCCCGCTCGGAGCGTGTTTGCTCCTTGGTCAAATCACGCAGCAGTTGCTCCCCTGCCCATAGGTTGAGCCCCGGAATCAGCCGCAGGCGCTGGCGCATGGTGCCGCTCAAGTGCACCAGCAGGTAAGTCCGCGCCATGGCCAGCAGGCACAGAATACAAAGCGTTGCGATCAGCAGGCACCACGCTGGCAGGGTCAGCAAGGGTTTGATGATCAGGCAGGTCAGCAGGGCTGCGCACACATTGTACATGGCCACCCAGCGTGGTTGAGGAAGCATGAAGACCGCACCCCAGGCCCATATCAGCAATAGGTGACGTTCAGGGGCAACCGCAATCAGGGCCAACAGGAGGGTTCCCGCCAGCAGTTGCCAGGGCAGGCCTCGTGAGCGGCGATGGCTGAAATCCAGCAGCAGTGCAGTCACCAGTAGCCAGCCGACCGCAAGCCACAGCACAAGGGTGGCCATGAGGGGCGCATTGGGTGTCCAGAGAGCCAGCGCGACGGCGGCGGCCAGTAGTGTCACCCTGAGCGGACTGATTTTGTATTTGCTTGGCATGGTGGCTTACTATCTGGCTGATAAACGGGGGCACCCAGCCTGAGCATAACGCATTGCTTGGCTCGAACCTGCGAATCCCTCAGTATAATGCCCTCAAGGCGTAATATAAGCCTAGCCACTTTCAGTCATGCTTAATATAGGGAGATCGCATGCGCAGCGCTGACGCATTTCAACAAGACGCCCAACACCACCTGGCGGCCGGCGATGTAGCCCGTTACATGACGGCTCTGGGGCAGGGGGCTCGCGCAGCGGCCAGCGTATTGCGCCGAGCCGATAGCCAGGCCAAAAACCAGGCGCTGTATGCTATGGCGAAGCGCCTGACAGCAGCCCGCAGCGACATCCTCAGCGCCAATCAGGAGGATATGCAGCGGGGCCGGGACAATGGCCTGGACAGCGCGCTGCTGGACCGCCTGGCGCTCAATGATGCACGTATCGATGCCATGATCGAGGGCCTGCATCAAGTGGCGGCGTTGCCAGACCCGGTGGGTGCCATCGATGGCATGAGCTACCGGCCCAGCGGTATCCAGGTCGGCAAGATGCGGGTTCCGCTGGGGGTGATCGGCATCATCTACGAATCACGTCCCAACGTCACCCTGGAAGCCGCTAGCCTGTGTCTCAAATCCGGCAATGCCTGTGTCTTGCGCGGTGGCTCGGAAGCCCGCGCTTCCAATGCCGCTCTGAGCCAATGCATTCAGGCAGGCCTGGCGGATGCCGGTTTGCCCGAGGGTAGTGTTCAGGTAGTTGCCACCACGGATCGCGCGGCGGTGGGTGAGATGATCAGCATGCCTGAGTATATTGATGTGATCATCCCGCGTGGCGGCAAGTCCTTGATCGAGCGCATTTCGCGGGAAGCGCGTGTGCCGGTGATCAAGCACCTGGATGGCGTTTGCCATGTGTACATCGATACCACCGCCGACCCTGCCAAGGCGCTGGCCATCGCACTGAACGCCAAGACCCACCGCTACGGCACCTGCAACACCATGGAAACCCTGCTGGTGGATGCCCCGGTTGCCGATCTTCTGCTGCCGGAGCTGGCGCGTGGCTACGCCGAGCACCAGGTAGAGTTGCGCGGCTGCGAACGTACACGGGTGCTGTTGCCCCAGGCGCTGGCAGCAACCGAGGAGGACTGGCACGCGGAGTACCTCGCTCCGGTCCTGGCCATCAAGGTGGTCGATGGCGTGGACGAAGCGATCGAACACATCGAACGATACGGCTCCCACCACACCGATGCCATCGTCACCCAGGACTACACCCTGGCGCGTCGCTTCATGGCCGAAGTGGACTCCAGCTCGGTGATCGTCAACGCCTCGACGCGCTTTGCCGACGGGTTCGAGTACGGCCTGGGGGCGGAGATCGGTATTTCCACCGACAAGCTGCACGCCCGTGGCCCTGTCGGCCTGGAAGGCCTGACCACGCAGAAATATATCGTGTTCGGGGATGGCCAGGTTCGCCAATGAGTCAGCGTGTCGGCATGTTTGGCGGCACCTTCGACCCGGTGCACAACGGCCATTTACGCAGTGCCCTGGAAGTACGCGACGCGCTGGGACTGGAAGTGCTGCACATGGTGCCTGCGCCGCAGCCGCCGCTGCGCGGCGTACCGCAAGTGTCGCCGCAGCAACGGCTGGCCCTGCTGGAAGCAGGCATCGCGGATACCCCCGGCCTGCTGGCCGATGGCCGCGAGCTGCGCCGGGCAGGCCCGTCTTATAGTGTGGATACGCTGGCCGAGCTGCGCGCTGTCTACGGCTCCTCGGCCCGCCTGGTGATGGTCATTGGCATGGATGCCTTTTTGCGACTTCACCAGTGGGATCGCGCCGAGCGCTTGTGGGCGCTGGGGCATGTCGTGGTGATCGCTCGACCCGGTTATAACGACGATTGGCCAGCACCGCTGAAGGAACTGGTGGGCAATCGCGAAGTCTACAGCGTCGAGGCGATGATGCAGCAGGCTCAAGGGCACTTGCTGGTTCTGGCGTTGCCCTCGCTGATGGCCATCTCCGCGACCTATATTCGCCAACGGCTTCAGGCGGGCGAGAGTGTGCGCTATCTGCTACCACAGGCGGTGGAAACGACCATTTTGCAACAGGGCTGGTATCAAACCAGCGAATAGCGCTGGCAGTCGTGAAAGAAGCCGTTACAATGGCCGCCTCAAACGCCCGCTGCCAATGGCGGGCGCCTATCATCGTCAGGTCAGTAATGGGGTTGTCGTCAGGAGTCATGCACATCGATACATTGAAAAACCTAGCCATCGACGCGCTAGAAGAACTTAAAGCTCGTGATATTACGCAGTTGGACGTGTCGAAATTGACCGAGGTCACCGACCTCATGTTGATTGCCAGCGGTACGTCTACCCGTCATGTGGCAGCGCTGGCGCAGAACCTCGTCGAGAAAGCCAAGGCTGCCGGTCTGCACCCTCGCGGTGTCGAAGGCGGTGAGAACGCGGATTGGGTGTTGGTCGATCTGGGTGACATCGTCGTTCATATCATGCTTCCCGAAGCGCGCGCGCTGTATGACCTCGAGCGTCTGTGGGCAGACCTGCCCAACGATGCGGGCGCCATCGGTGATGCACTGCGTCAGGTCGAAGAGCGAGCCTCCATGTCATGAAGGTTCGGCTGTTGGCGGTGGGAACCAGAATGCCCGGGTGGGTCGAAGAGGGCGTGGAAACCTACCGCAAACGGCTACCGCGTGATTTTGCCCTGGAAATCGAAGAGATCGCGCTGGGCCAGCGCGGCAAGAACGCCGACATCGCCAAGGCGCGGGCGCAAGAAGCTCAGCGAATCCGCGACAAGCTGCGTGGCGATGAAATCGTCGTGGCGCTGGAGGTAAAGGGCAAGCCCTGGACCACGGAGCAGCTGGCTCAGGAAGCCGATGCCTGGCGAATGTCTGGCCAGGACGTGGTGCTGCTGGTCGGCGGGCCCGATGGGCTGGAGCCTTCTCTCTCGGCCATGGCCGACAAGGCCTGGTCGCTGTCACCGCTGACACTGCCGCACCCGCTGGTGCGGATCATGCTCGCCGAACAGCTCTATCGGGCATGGACCCTGCTGGTGGGTCACCCTTATCACCGTTAGAAGTTACCTGTTGTCGACCCTTGTGGCCGTTGCGTTCATCGTTTGATTGAGAGTTGTCTGTTGCCATGCCCAAGCGCCGTGACACGCTAAAGAACCCTGAGCAAGAGCTGCGTATCTTCCGTGTTCGGTCGCTGCTGGCAGTGTTCGTGGTCATTGTCTTGACCGGTTTGCTGGTCGGGCGGCTGGGGTATCTGCAAATCGTTCAGCACGACCTCTACAGCACGCGCTCCGAGAAAAACCGCGTGCGGGTCGAGCCGCTGCCGCCCAATCGTGGGTTGATCTACGACCGTAACGGCGCCCTGCTGGCAGAAAATCGGCCGACCTACAACCTGACGCTGGTGCGTGAGCGTGTCGATAGCCTGGACGATACCCTGGCGCTGCTGGTGGAGCTTCTGGAGCTGCCGGAAGAAGAGATCGAGGCCTTCAACGCTCGTTCTCGCCAGCGCCAGCGGCCGTTTCAGCCGGCGCTACTGATGAGCGACCTGAGCGAAGAGCAGATTGCTCGCCTGGCCATCAATCGCCATCGTTTGCCCGGAGTCGAGGTAGAAGCGCAACTGCTGCGTTACTACCCGGATGCCGAAATGATGGCCCATGCGCTGGGCTATGTGGGGCGGATCAATGCCGAAGAGCTACAGACGCTGGACACCGGCCGCTATGCGGGCACTCATTTTATCGGCAAGACGGGGGTGGAGCGTTTTTACGAGTCGGAATTGCACGGCCAGGCGGGCCTTCGCAAGGTAGAAACCAACGCCCGTGGCCGCGTGCTGCGCGAGCTTGGTCGCACTGACCCGGTGCCGGGGGCCAACCTCACCCTGACCCTGGATCGTTCTTTGCAGATGCTCGCTTACGAGCTGCTGGAAGGTCGCCGGGGCTCCATCGTGGCCATCGTGCCGCGTACCGGCGAGATTCTGGCCATGGTGTCGACGCCCGGCTTCGATAGTAACCAGTTCGTTACCGGGATCGACGTGGCTTCCTATCGTGCCCTGCAGGAAGACATCGACCTGCCGCTGTTTAACCGGGCCATTCGCGGCCACTACCCGCCGGGCTCCACCATCAAGCCGTTTCTGGCGCTGGCGGGGCTAGTGGAAGGGGTGATCACCCCGGACAGCACCATCAATGACCCGGGCTTCTATCAATTGCCCAATGATTCTCGCCGCTATCGTAACTGGCTGCGTTGGGGGCACGGGCGTGTCGATATGGAGCGCTCCATTGCCGTGTCGAACAACACGTATTATTACTCCCTGGCTCACGACCTCGGCATTGATCGGCTGCATGATCAGATGTCCAACTTTGGCTTCGGACAGCGGGTCGCTCACGACGTTCAGGGAGAAAGCACCGGTTTGATGCCTTCTCGTGATTGGAAGCGCGCACGCTTCAACCAGCCCTGGTACCCGGGGGAAACCCTTTCGGTCGGTATCGGTCAGGGGTATTGGCAAATTACCCCGCTGCAACTGGCCAGTGCCACGGCGGCCTTGGCCAACCGTGGTCACTGGGTCAAGCCTCGGCTGGCGCTGCGCATTGGTGAAGACCCCGTCCCGCTGGAACTGCCGGACACGCTACCCAACATCGACCTGGCCAACGAGAACTGGTGGGACAGAGTGTTCAGCGGTATGGAGAAAGTGCTCACCGGCAGCGAAGGAACGGCAAGGCGTACCGGGGTAGGCCTGGAGTATCGTATGGGCGGCAAGTCCGGCACGGCCCAGGTGTTTTCGCTGGGCCAGGATCAGCGCTACAACGCCGAAGAGCTGGAAGAGCGGCTGCGCGACCACTCGCTGTTCATGGCCTTTGCCCCGCTGGAAGAGCCCGAAATTGCCGTGTCGGTGATTGTCGAGAACGCCGGGGGCGGCAGCACCCACGCCGCTCGCATGGCGCGCGCCATGACCGATGCCTGGCTACTGAAAGAAGCGGCCCCAGAGGCCGAGGAAGTCAAGGAAGTGCTGGAAGGCGATAACGGCCGCGTGGAGGGTAACTAATGATGCCGCTGCAACTGCTGTCGCGCTCCTGGCGTGGCTACCCGGTTCGCCCGCCCGATAGTGGCATTGCAAGGCGCAAGAGCATTTGGGAGCGTATCCATATCGACCCCTGGCTGCTTGGCCTGCTGCTGGCGCTGATGGCAGGTGGTCTGCTGGTGCTCTACAGCGCGTCTGGGCAGCGTATCGAGGTCGTGATTGCACAGGCCGTTCGTTTTGGCCTGGCGTTGGTGGGCATGTTCGTGCTGGCACAGTTTTCCCCCACCACCTTTCTGCGCTGGGCGCCGCTGGCTTATGGCGTAGGGCTTGCCATGCTGGTGGCTGTGGAGATTGCTGGCGATATCGGCATGGGGGCCAAGCGCTGGCTGGAAATACCCGGCGTGATTCGCTTTCAGCCTTCCGAAATGATGAAGCTGGCCGTGCCGTTGATGGTGGCGGCTTACCTCAACCGTTGTCAGCTTCCCCCGAGGCTGCGGGACATTGCCGTTTGTGGCTTGATCATTGGCGCTCCGGTGGTGTTGACAGCCATTCAGCCAGATCTAGGAACGGCACTCCTGATGGCCAGCGCGGCGCTGATCGTGGTGCTGCTGGCGGGGCTCTCCTGGCGCTTGATTAGCCTGGTAGTGGCCCTGGCGGCGGCTGGCCTGCCGCTACTGTGGATGAACATGCACAATTACCAGCGCCAGCGGGTGCTGACCTTTCTGGACCCGGAGAGCGATCCGCTCGGCTCCGGCTGGAACATCATCCAGTCCACCACCGCCATCGGTAGCGGTGGCCTGTGGGGCAAGGGCTGGCTGGAGGGCACCCAGTCGCAGCTCGAGTTCCTGCCCGAGCGCCATACCGATTTCATCATCGCGGTGCTGGGAGAGGAGTTTGGCCTGGTCGGGATGCTGCTATTGCTGTTGCTCTACGTGGCCATCGTCGGGCGAGGGCTGTGGCTGGCGGCGGCGTCCCAGGATACGTTCGGGCGTTTGGTGGCGGGCAGCATTATCCTGACGTTCTTTATCTACGTGTTTGTCAATGTCGGCATGGTCAGCGGTATTTTACCCGTGGTAGGGGTGCCGCTGCCGCTGGTGAGCTACGGCGGCACCTCCAGCGTGACCTTGCTGGCCGGGTTCGGTATTCTCATGTCGATACACGCCCATCGGCGGCTATTGCCGCGTTGAATGATCAAAGTGCAGTCGACGCTTTTTCACAGGAGTGGTAAGCAAATGAACAGGGCGCGAAGAAGAGCGGGCGGGTATTTACTGGCGGCGCTGATGGCATGTTCAGCCTCGGCCACCTGGGCGGCCGAGGAGGTCGATTTCGACCCCCGCGTCAACGAGCAGACGCGCCAACTGGTCAGTGAACTGGTGGAGCAGGGCGTTCCCGAGCAGTGGCTGACGCAAGCGCTGGAGCAGGCGACGTTTCGTCAGAACGTGCTGGACGCCATGGCGGGGGCGGCAGAACGGCGTCTGCGCTGGTTCGAATATCGCGATATTTTTCTGAACCAGCAGCGTATCGAAGAAGGTGCCGAGTTCATGCGCGAGCATGCCGAGACGCTGGCGCGTGCCGAAGAAGTCTTTGGTGTTGCTCCTGAGGTGATCACCGCCATCATCGGCGTGGAAACCTATTACGGGCGTCATAAAGGCACGCACAAGGTGCTCGATTCGCTGGCAACGCTGGCCTTTCATCACCCCCAGCGGGGGCGCTTCTTCCGTGGCGAGCTGGCCGCTTTCCTGGCCATTGCCTACGAGCAGGGTGTCGAGCCGGAAACGCTCTACGGCTCTTACGCCGGGGCCATGGGCTATCCGCAGTTCATTCCTACCAGTTACCAGGCCTACGCGGTCGATTTCGATGACGACGGCATTCGCGACTTGTGGAACAACCCGGTCGATGCCATCGGCAGCGTAGCCAACTACTTTGCCGAGCATGGCTGGCAGCGTGATGGCGCCATCTACCACGATGCCGTCGGCCCACAGGAAGCCCCCGAAGGCATCGCCTTCAACCAGACCTCGCGCCCCACCTTGACCGCCGCCGACATGGTGGAGCAGGGCATCACTAGCGAGGCGCCGCTGGCCCCTGATGCCCCCGTGGTGCCGCTATTGCTGGATTTTTCTGAAGATGAGCAAGGCTACCGTCTGGGTGAATTCAACTTCTATGTGATTACTCGCTACAATCACAGCCACCTTTACGGCATGGCCGTGGCCGAATTGGCGGACGCGATCCAGCATCAGTTTGAGATTGAGCATGACTAACCTGTTGACCAATGTCCGTTATGTAAGCGGTTCTCTCGTGTTGGCGATGCTGGTGAGCGGCTGTGCCAGCCAAGCGCCGCAGCGTGACAGCGGCAGCGCCGCGTCGCAGCCCAGCGCTTCGCCCGTGGCCAACGCCGCTCCCAGCGGCGAACGCTATGCCATGTCCGGCGATGCCTATCCGGTAGCACCGCCGGACGTCAGCCAGGTGCCCGATGCCGAGCCGCGCATCGAGGAGCCCTCACGTGCAGGCAATCGCCCCACCTACGAGGTGTGGGGCGAAACCTACCGTGTACTGCCGGACTCGCGGGGTTATGCTCGCCAGGGCACGGCCTCCTGGTACGGTGAAAAATTCCACGGCTACGCCACCTCCAACGGTGAGATCTACGACATGTACAAGATGACGGCGGCGCATCGCTCGCTGCCGTTGCCGACCTTTGCCCGTGTCACCAGCCTGGCCAATGGCCGTTCGGTGATCGTACGCGTCAATGACCGTGGCCCTTTTCACAGTGATCGCGAAATCGATCTTTCCTACGCCGCAGCGGCTCGACTAGGCATTCTGGATGATGGCACGGGGCCTGTTCGTGTCGAGGCCATCGACCCGGCGCAATGGTTGGCAGAGCGTGGTCGAGGCGGGGAGGCGGCCCGCTCGATGGCGGCAAGCGCACCGGTGCCCGCGGCGTCGGCCCCGAGTGTCGACGCCCCGGCTGCGCCAGCGTCTTCTCCTTCGCCAGCGCCCGATCAGGCAAGCGGCGACGGCATCTTCCTGCAAATTGCCGCGTTAGGCACGGCAGAGGGTGCCCAGCAATTGCAGCAGCGCCTTTCTGGGAAGTTATCGCATGGTGTACATGTGAAAAGCGAGGCTGAAGTGCATCGGGTTCAGGTGGGCCCAGTGACTCCTGCCCAGGAGAACCAGGCGCGGGAAGACCTGCGTCGTGCGGGCTTTCCTCAAGTGTTTATAGTGCGATAATGCGTGCCAATTTAGTCACCCAGCAGCGCCACCGTGCTGCCATTCAATGTAAGTGAGACGTGTGAGATGAGTGTATTGATTTCGATTCGCCGGACCGCCAAGCTGTGCTTGTTTGCCGCGATGACCGTGGTGGCAATACCTGCCACGGCTCAGGTGATTCCCCAGCCGCAACCCCAAACCATCATTCCAGCGCCTCCACAGCTGGCGGCCAGCTCGTGGATTTTGATGGATGCCAATAGCGGACGTATTCTCGCCGAGCATAATTCCGATGTCCGCCTACCACCGGCGAGCTTGACCAAGCTGATGACCGCCTACATGGTCGAGCGTGAGCTGGACCGAGGCACCATCAACCTGACCGATATGGTCAATATCAGCGAGAACGCTTGGCGCACCGGTGGCTCCAAAATGTTCATCGAGGTGGGCGACCGCGTCTCGGTGGATGACCTGCTACACGGTATCATCATCGTGTCCGGCAACGATGCCAGTGTGGCCATGGCCGAGCATCTGGCCGGGGGGGAAGCGCCCTTTGCCGACCTGATGAACCAGCATGCCACGCGCCTGGGCATGCACAATACCAATTTCCAGAACGCCACAGGGCTGCCGGGTGACCAGCACTACTCCACGGCGCGGGACATGGCCATTCTGTCCCAGTACATCATCAACGACTACCCTGACCACTACGCCATCTACTCACAGCGTAACTTCTCCTTTGGCGGCATCGATCAGCCCAATCGTAACCGCTTGCTGTGGCGCGACCCTTCAGTGGATGGCCTGAAAACCGGCTGGACCACCGAGGCGGGTTACGGCCTGGTATCGTCTGCGCTGCGTGATGATATGCGCCTGATCTCCGTGGTCATGGGCACCAGCTCCGAAGAAGCTCGCGCCCAGGAAACCCAGAAGCTGCTCAGCTACGGCTTCCGCTTCTATGAAACCATGAAGCTCTATGAGCGCGGTGCCGTATTGGCCACGCCGCGGGTGTGGGGTGGTGACACCAATGAGCTACGCGTGGGTGTCGATGGTGAAGTCTTCATGACGCTACCGCGCAACCGCAACGAAGAGCTGCGCGCGCGTCTAAATCTGGATAGCGACCTGAGTGCGCCCGTCGCCGTTGGCGACGAAGTCGGTACTCTGGAAGTCTACCTGGGTGACGAAATGGTCGGCGAGCGCCAGTTGGTGGCGCTGGAAAACGTGGAAGAGGGCGGCCTGTTCAAGCGCTTCTTCGATCAGGTGCAGCGCTTCTTCAGCAATCTGATCGGCAACTTCAGAAGCTGACGAGCCTTGAGCACGCGGGGCAGGCCAACATGGCCTGCCTGTGGTGTTTTAGCCTCCCTGTCACAATCAGAAGCTCTGGCGTCATCGTCAGGGTTTCATTCGTTTTAGCATTCGTCATAGATAGGCAACTCATGAAAAAAGATACCAAATCTCCGCTGCGTGACCTGCGCCAGCCCGCCACGGTCAGTGAGCCGCCCAAGATCACCTTTCCCTGCGACTACTCGCTCAAGGTGGTAGGCGATGCGGCGGATGATTTTCCCGCTTGTGTATGCCAGGTCATCGTCAAGCACGCGCCAGATTTCGACGAAACCACCCTGCAGGTGGTGGATAGTCGCAATGGCCGCTTCCAATCGGTGCGGGTGACCATCGTGGCTACCGGTGAACAACAGCTGGCCAGCCTGTTCGATGAGCTGAAAGCCACGGGCCGCGTGCACATGGTGGTGTGACATGAGCCCCGCACCCATCGAGCTGCACCGCCTGGGGCGCCGGCCCTACCAGCCTGTCTGGGAAGCCATGCGTGAGCTCACCGACTGCCGTGACGAGCATACGCCCGACCAGTTCTGGCTGGTCGAGCACGACCCGGTCTTCACCCAAGGGCAGGCGGGCAAACCCGAACATTTGCTGATGCCGGGCGATATCCCGGTGGTCAATACCGACCGTGGCGGTCAGGTGACCTACCACGGGCCTGGGCAAGTGGTGCTTTACCCGTTGCTGGACGTGCGGCGTGGCAGGATCGGTGTGCGTGAGCTGGTCAGCGCCCTGGAAAATGCGGTGATCGACGTGCTGGCCCGCCTTGGTGTCGATGCCTGGGCCAAGCCGGATGCCCCCGGCGTGTATACCCGCACGGTGATGGGGGAGGCCAAGATTGCATCGCTGGGGCTGCGCATTCGTCGAGGGGCCAGCTACCACGGCGTTGCGCTAAACGTCGACGGCGACCTGTCGCCGTTTGGGCGCATCAACCCCTGTGGCTACGCAGGCATGCAGGTAACGCGCTTGGGCGATCTGGTGACGCTAGATGATGGCGCAGATATCGGGGGCGCACTGGCCCTGGCGCTGGCGGAGCAGCTAGGCCGATCGCTGGTGGATTCGGCGTCGTGATCGAGTAAGTGCTGCAAAAGACGGGCTCACCGGCATGCTGAAAGGGCATGCCGGTGACAGTCGTGCGGGGTATCAGCCGACGTTGAAGGCCGGAATACGGTTGCTGTCGGTTTCCTGGCCAGGCACTGCGGCAGGGGCGGCCAGGCCCAGGTTGTTCTTTTCGAACACGCGGTCGGCGCGGTAGCTCGAACGTACCAGCGGGCCGGAGGGAACCTCCATGAAGCCCTTTTCGAGGCCCAGCACGCGATAGCGCTCGAACTCTTCTGGCGTGACATAGCGCTCTACTGCCAGATGGTTCTTGGTGGGGCGCAGGTACTGCCCCAGGGTGACGATATCCACACCGATGGCGCGCAGGTCGTCGAACGTCTGCAGAATCTCTTTTTCCGTTTCGCCCAGCCCCAGCATCAGGCTGGTCTTGGTGATCACGTCCGGGCGGTGGCGCTTGGCGTGGGCCAGTACATCCAGCGTCTTGCGGTAACCGGCACGCGGGTCGCGTACCTTGGAGGTCAGCCGCTCCACGGTTTCCACGTTCTGGGCAAACACTTCCAGGCCGGAGTCGACCACGCGCTCGATGGCGGCCTGATCGCCGTCGAAATCCGGCGTCAAAGCCTCCACCACGACCTCGGGGGTGCGTGCCTTGATGGCGCGAATGCACGAGGCGTAGTGCGTGGCACCGCCATCTTCCAGGTCATCCCGGTCGACCGAGGTCAGCACGATATAGCGCAGGCCCATCAGCTCGACGGACTTGGCGGTATTCTCGGGCTCTTCCTTGTCCAGCCAACCCTTGGGATTGCCGGTGTCCACCGCGCAGAAGCGGCAGGCGCGGGTACAGACGGAGCCCATCAGCATGATGGTCGCGGTGCCGTTGCTCCAGCACTCGCCCATGTTGGGGCAGTGGGATTCTGCGCACACCGTGCTCAGCCGGTGAGTCGATACGTTTTTCTTGACGGCTTCGAAACGCTCGCCGCCTGGAATCTGGGCGCGCAGCCATTTGGGCTTGCGTTCAAGGGCGGGCGCATCGGCCTGTGCCTTGCGCTGCTTCATGCCGTCCTTGATCACCGTCATGCCGTGTTCGTTGCGGAATTTTTCGCCGCTGGGCACGCGCTGGGAAGGGGTGTTGCTCATAGGAGAGAGCCTCGAGTCACGCTAACTGATACGTAGGTAGTAGATAATGTAACATACCTGGCAATCAACAAGACACCGTCGCGCATCACGGGGTCTGTTCGACGCTCAGGCCTGGCAAGCAGGAAACGCCGTGGCTGGGGAGGGGGCTGGGGGGCGCCTGGAAATGCGCACGCAGCTCGCTGAGGTGTTCGCGGGTGAAACGCAAGAACAGCTCCGCCACCGGCGTGGGGAAGTGGTCGCGGCGATAGACGGTGCACCAGGCGCGGCGGATCGGAAAGTGGGGCAGCGCCAGCGTGACCAGCAGCCCCTGTTCCAGCTCCAGCTGAATGGCCATGCGCGGCAGTACCGCCACGCCCAGATGCGCCATCACGCCTTGTTTGATCGCTTCGTTGGTACCCAGCTCGATACGGTGGGGCAGCCCGACTTCCTGATCGACCGCCAGCTGCTCGAAGGCGCTGCGCACGCCTGACCCCGGCTCACGCATCAATACATAGTGGCGGGCAAAGTCCGAGAGGGTAGGGTTGGCCAGTTGGAGCAGCGGATGCTCCGGCCATACCACGGCCACCAGCTCATTTTCCAATACCGGCATGACCACCAGCCCATCGTCCTCCGGCACCATGGCCATGATGACCACGTCATCCTGCTGGTCGGCGAGGCGCTCCAGTGCCTGGCTGCGGTTGCATACTTTCAGGCGTAGCTGCACATCGGGGTAGCGGGCGCGAAAGCGTGACAGCAGATAGGGCACCACGTATTGGGCAGAAGAAACCGCTGCAATGCTCAACTTGCCGCTGATCTTGCCGTTAATATCTGAAAGGTGCATCTGCAGGCGCGAGAGCTGTCCGAAGATTTCCCGAGTGGAGAGCGCCAGCGTATCCGCCGCAGGCAGTACATGCAGGGTTTTACCGGCATAGCGAAACAGCGGCTGCCCCAGCGCCTGTTCCAGCTGGCGAATCTGGGCGCTCACGGCGGGTTGAGTCAGGCCTAGCTGTTCGGCGGCACGCGAATACGAGCGCTGGCGATGTACGGCCTGAAACACCTGCAGTTGGCGAAACGTCAAGCGGTTGAGCAGCGACGGGGATGACATAACCACCTCGAGGTAAACGTGCTCGGTCAGCGTCAGCGACTCCCAAGCGCGTGGGTCCATGTCGAAATGCTACCACCCTTTGCCCGCTAACGCCTTGAATCGCTGTCGCTCGATGGTTCATACATAGGTTGTTACACAGGTTCATGTATGGGTAATGATCGACGTCTGGCAAGGAGTGGCCTAAACTATATTGCATTGCAGCATCAGGCTTCGGGCTTGGTGCCCCGCATCAACCCCACGGGAGACTCTATGAACTTTCTCGCTAATCCCCTGCTTTCCCCCACTCTGGGCAACAGCGCGCTGACGAGCATGATGGACCCGTTCGGGTTTGGGCGTGCTGCCTTGAGCTACTGGCGCGACAGCGTCGAGCGCAACGTGCTGTACTGGGATGTGATGCGCGAACGGGGCAACCAGTATCTGGCCCACATGGAGCAGACCAAGCCCAACGTGCTGGGGTTCGATACCGAAGGGCTGATGGACGGACGGACGCTGCCCAACCCGACCAATTACGAACTGCTGCGTGTATTGCCCAAGGGCGATACGGTCACCGACCCCAGCAAGCGCCCGTTCGTGGTGGTCGACCCTCGGGCCGGGCATGGCCCAGGCATCGGCGGCTTCAAGCCCGACAGCGAACTGGGCGTGGCGCTCAAGGCAGGCCATCCCTGCTACTTCATTGGCTTTCTGCCCTTTCCCGAGCCCGGCCAAACGGTCGAGGATGTGGTCGAAGCCGAAATCGCTTTCCTGCGTCATGTCATCGAGCTGCATCCAGAAACCACTGAAAAGCCGATGGTGGTAGGCAACTGTCAGGCGGGCTGGCAGATCATGATGGCAGCGGCACTGGAGCCCGACGTGTTCGGACCCATCCTGATTGCCGGTGCGCCGCTCTCTTACTGGGCGGGCGAGCACGGCAAGGCGCCGATGCGCTATACCGGCGGCATGGTGGGCGGTAGCTGGATCACGGCGCTGACCAGTGACATGGGCAATGGCCTGTTCGATGGCGCCTGGCTGGTGCAGAACTTCGAGCGCCTGAATCCGGCCAACACCTACTGGAAAAAGCAGTACCACCTGTATGCCAATATCGACACCGAAACCTCGCGTTATCTTGAGTTCGAGCGCTGGTGGGGCGGCCACGTGGTGCTGGGTGGAGAAGAAATCCAGTACATCGTCGATAATCTGTTCGTGGGCAACCGGCTCTCCACGGCCCAGCTGGTGACCCGCGACGGGCGGCGCATCGACCTGCGCAACGTGCGTTCGCCGGTGGTGGTGTTCTGCTCCCGTGGCGACGACATCACGCCGCCGCCGCAGGCGCTGGGATGGATTCGTGACCTGTACGAAGGCGAAGAGGACATCATCGCCAACGACCAGACCATCATCTACTGCCTGCATGACACCACGGGCCATCTGGGGATCTTCGTTTCCGGCAGCGTTTCCCGCAAGGAACACTCCGAATTCACGGCCAATATGGATTACATCGACGTGATGCCGCCAGGGCTTTACGAAACGACGATTTCTCATGCCAGTGAACGAGCCGATGCCGAGCTGATCGAGCGTGACTACCTGCTCGAATTCAATCAGCGCAACTTCGAGGAGTTGGATCGGGAAGTCATGCACAAGCCCGAAGATGACCGCCGTTTCGCCACCGTTGCACGCATCTCGGAGATCAATCTGGGGCTGTATCGGATTTATATGCAGCCCTGGTTGCAGGCGGTGATGACGCCAGAAGCCGCGCGCTGGATCCGGCGCATGCACCCCATTCGGCTGGGCTACAAGCTGCTGTCGGACCGCAACCCGCTGAGCGTGCCGTTGCCGGTGATGGCTGATTACGTGCGCAAGCACCGTGAGCCGGTAGGGCAGGACAACGTGTTCAAGGCCTTCGAAACCATGGCCTCGGACCAGATCGTCGCCAGCCTCAATGCCTGGCGCGATTTCAGGGACAGCAGCACCGAGCGGCTGTTCATGGATATCTATGGCCAGCCACTGCTGCAGGCGGCCGTTGGTTTGTATGGCGATGCCCATGTGCATCGCCGCCGTCCGGGTGCCGAGCCGGAGCATCGTCGCTTCATCCAGCATCAGCAGGACAAACTGCGCAAGAAAATCGCCCAGGGAGGCCCGCACGAAGCCGTTATGCGGGCAGTCATATACGTACTGGGCGGTGCACCTGCCACCGACGAGCGGAACTTCAAGCGTCTGCGGGCCTCCCGCGCGGAGCTCAAGCCCAGCAGCTCGCTGAGCGAGTTCAAGCGTATGGTGCGCGAGCAGTTTTTCATTCTCAAGCTGGATCGTGAACAGGCCCTGAGCACGCTGCCCGTGCTGCTGGAAGGTGAGGACAATGTGGCCATCGATGGGCATATCAAGCATCTGGAGCATGTGTTCTCGGCCAGCGGTGAGCTGACCGAGCACGCCGCCGAGCGTTTCGAGCAGGTCAAGGCGCTGTTTGGCCAAGCGCGCCCTGCGCTGCCTGCGACTGCCGCCAGCGCTGAGCCCGAATCTGAGGCCGGGCCTGAGACCAAGGCCAAGGCCAAGGCCGCCACTGGCACCGAGGTTGCAACCACCACGGATGCCGAGCCCACGGCGGCATCACCCGCTTCTGCAGCGGCGGCTAAAAAGCCAGCGGCCAGGCCAGCCAATGGGCGGCGCGGAACGTCTCGCAAGCGCTAGCCGCCTCGCGCTACCGTCGATCACGCCCCCGCTTTTTAGCGGGGGCGATTGGTTAGTGGGTGTGGCTTTGGGTTGCCGAGTGTCAAGCGGCAGTCTAGTGTCTAGCTACTCGATATAAAAAAACGCTAGGCGTCATACCGACACCTTCCCGAGCGGGATGTGCCTCGCCATGGGGTGCAGCCTCATGCAGGTTGCTACTAGCGCTTGGGCAAGGGCTGGGGTAGGGTAGGCGCATTTTTCTCATGGTCGCCAAGGCATAATGTGGGGCGACAACGTACTTAGCGCCGTGGCGATCACGCCTCGGCATCAGGAAAGTGGAGCACTATGGGCAAGTCACTGGTCATCGTCGAATCGCCTGCGAAAGCGAAGACGATTAATAAGTATCTCGGCAACGATTTCATCGTGAAGTCGAGCGTGGGTCACATCCGTGACCTGCCGACCAGCGGCTCGGGCAAGGTGGCCTCCGACCCAAAGGAGCGCGCTCGCCAGGCCGCGGCTACGCGCAAGATGTCAGCGGAAGAGAAAGCCGAGTACAAGCAGCGCAAGGCCCACACCCAGCTGATTCGCCGTATGGGCATCGACCCGGACAATGGCTGGGCAGCCAACTATGACATTTTGCCCGGCAAGGAGAAGGTCGTTGCCGAGCTGAAGAAGCTGGCCGAAAAAGCCGATGCCGTCTACCTCGCCACGGATTTGGACCGCGAGGGGGAGGCCATTGCCTGGCACCTGCGGGAAACCATTGGTGGTGACGACAGCCGCTATAAACGCGTGGTGTTCAACGAAATCACCAAGAATGCCATTCAGGATGCCTTCAAGGCCCCCGGCGTACTGAACATTCCTCGCGTGGAAGCCCAGCAGGCGCGCCGTTTCCTCGACCGGGTCGTGGGCTTCATGCTCTCGCCGCTGCTGTGGGCCAAGATTGCCCGTGGCCTGTCTGCCGGCCGTGTACAGTCGGTGGCCGTGCGTTTGATCGTCGAACGTGAGCGGGAAATTCGCGCCTTCATTCCCGAAGAGTTCTGGGACGTGCATGCGGATCTGGTCTCGCCGGAGGGCGAGCTGGTGCGTTTTGCTTTGGCGCGGCAGGATGGTCAGGCCTTCCGCCCCACCTCGGAAAAAGAGACCCTGGAGCGAATTGCCAAGCTGCGCAAAGCCAAACTGTCGATCACGTCTCGCGAAGACAAACCGACACGCTCCAAGCCTACCGCTCCCTTCATTACCTCGACGCTGCAGCAGGCTGCCAGCGGGCGGCTAGGGTTCTCGGTCAAGAAGACCATGACCATGGCCCAGCGGCTCTACGAAGCTGGCTACATCACTTATATGCGTACCGACTCGACCAATTTGTCCAAGGATGCGGTCGAGAGCGTGCGTTCGTTTATTGGTGATGAGTATGGGGAGCGCTACCTGCCCGAAGCGCCCAACCGCTACAGCAGCAAAGAGAGCGCACAGGAAGCCCACGAGGCGATTCGCCCCTCCAGCGTGGAGCGCAAGTCCACGGATCTGGTGGGCATGGAGCGTGACGCCGAGCGCCTGTATGAGCTGATCTGGCGGCAGTTCGTGGCGTGCCAGATGACCCCGGCGGAATATCTTTCCAGCACTCTCAATGTCGAAGTCGATGGCTACGAGCTGCGTGCCAAAGGGCGCGTGCTCAAGTTCGATGGTTACACCCGGGTGATGAAGCCGACCGGCAAGAACGAGGATCAGACCCTCCCCGACCTGCCCACCGGCACGCCCATGAGACTTGAAGTGCTCGACCCTCAGCAGCACTTCACCAAGCCGCCTGCGCGTTACACCGAAGCCAGCCTGGTCAAGGAGCTGGAGAAGCAGGGCATTGGGCGACCTTCTACCTATGCCTCGATCATCTCCACGATTCAGGATCGGGGTTATGTGAAGCTGGAAAACCGCCGCTTCTATGCCGAAAAGCTGGGCGATATCGTCACCGAGCGCCTCAAGGAGTCGTTCCCGGACCTGATGGATTACTCCTTCACGGCGCGGATGGAAGACAGCCTGGACGAAGTCGCCGAGGGTGAGCGCAACTGGCGGGCGCTGCTGGATGCCTTCTACGAAGAGTTTCGTCATGAGCTGGCCAAGGCCGAGAGCGACGAGGGAATGCGCCCCAACCAGCCGGTACCGACCAACATCGACTGCCCCAGCTGTGGCCGTCAGATGCAGATTCGAACCGCTTCCACTGGTGTGTTCCTGGGGTGCAGTGGCTACAACCTGCCGCCCAAGGAGCGTTGCAAGACCACCATCGATCTCATTCCCGGTGAAGAAGCCGTGGCTGAAGATGCCGGTGAAGAGGCAGAAACCGATGCGCTACGCGCCAAGCGCCGCTGCCCGAAGTGTGGCACGGCCATGGACAACTACCTGATCGACGAAACCCGCAAGCTGCATATCTGCGGCAACAGCCCGGATTGCGATGGCTACGAAGTCGAGAGCGGTAAATTCAAGATCAAGGGCTATGACGGCCCATTGATCGAATGCGACAAGTGTGGTTCGGACATGCAGCTCAAGTCCGGGCGCTTCGGCAAGTATTTCGGATGTACCAACAGCGAGTGCAAGAACACCCGCAAGCTGCTGCGCAGTGGCGAAGTGGCACCGCCCAAGATGGACCCGATTCCCATGCCGGAGCTGGCCTGTCAGAAGGTGGAAGACCATTACGTGCTGCGTGATGGCGCTAGTGGCCTGTTCCTGGCAGCCAGCAAGTTCCCCAAGAACCGTGAAACTCGCCCGCCGCTGGTGCAAGAGCTGAAGGCCCATGCCGATGAGCTGCCCGAGAAGTACCACTTCCTGCTCAAGGCGCCCAGCGAAGACCCGGATGGCCGTCCGGCGCAGATTCGCTATTCGCGCAAGAATAAAGAGCAGTACGTGATGACCGACGAAGAGGGCAAGGCCACGGGCTGGAAAGCCACCTACGAAGGCGGTAAATGGCACGTGGAGGACAAGCGCAAGTGAGTGCCCGTTCGCGTACTAACCAGCTCCTTTATCAAGCCGAACTGATGATTGGGCTTCCGGTGGGCGACGATGAGCATGCCCCCGCCCGTCAGATGGCGCTGGAGGAGGGCGCGCTGGCGCTGTTCGAGCTGGCGCTGGCGTCGCTGCTGAAAGAGGTTACCGAGCACGCTCGTCTGCCAGGCCATGACTGGCAGCGCCTGCTGGCCAGCGACGGCCCTGCGCTGGCCGAGCTGCAGCGCTTGCGCGACGAGCTGCAACGCTCGGATAGCTGGCTGGCATGGCTCGTTGGTCAGCTCGAAAAACTGCATGGCGACGAGGGCGCAGCCCGTCGTCAGGTGCATAACCCGGCCATGATTGCGGTAGGTGCCCAGGCGTCGCTGGGTGAGCAGTTGCTGGAGCATTTGCAAGCGGCGAAGCGTGAAATCGCCATGCTCAGGGAGACCAGCGTCGAGTGGTAGGCTTGAAAAATTGCCGATCATGACCATGCTATGGAGTACGTTACTCAACAGGAGGCAAGGATGCGATACAACCAGGTGAAGGATCTCATGGAGTGGGCCGCCGGTTACCACGCGCGCATGGCGCGCCAGTACAGTGCCGCGGCCGATGCCGCCGAGCACGAGCGTCTTGCCATGGCGCTCAACTACCTCGCCAGCAGCGAGTTGACCATGAAGTCTGGGCTCGAAGCGCTGTTTCATGATGGGTCGGATCAGCGTGAAGTGCTGGAGCTATGGTTCGACGAATCGGGTGACTTCCCTCAGCCTCCGCTGCTGGAGGCGCTGGCCGAGCAGGACGTGGCCGGATCGCTGGACGAGCTGACCGCCACGGCGGTGGAGTCACATCATCAGCTTCAGCGTCTCTATGAACATCGTGCATCGCGGGCCAAGGTGGCGCCAGAAGAGACGTTCTTCACGACCCTGGCCCAGGGGCATGCCGCCGAAGCGCGCAAGCTGGTGGCCAGCCTGCAGGAGCTGGAAGGCGTCTGACAGGGTGTTACGTTGAAGCACAGTTGGCGGTTGAGATAGCAGGCATTTTGGGCGTTTATTGAAGAGTCGATACGCTGACAAAAGCCGCATGAATAGGGTATAACAGTACCCATCCATGCGTTATTGGCCAGCCGTGCCTTGCCTTTCGCGCTGACCCATTTTCGAGAGCAACAATGATGCCTGTAAACCGTCGCCGATTTTTGGCGCTGGCACTGGGCTGGCCTGTAGTGGCCAGTGCAGCGGCTACCAGTGCCCTGCCTGATTACGAGTCTACCGATCTGGTCGCCACCTTGCTGGCCAGAGCAGACGTGCCCCGTCACAGCAACGAGGTGTGGGTGCTGGTAGACGACAAGGAAGCGACGCTTAGCGTGTTTCGCGGCCATGCCCTGGTAGAGCGATTTGCGCCGGTATCGCTCGGCCGTGGCGGCGCCAGGGCCCACCGTATACGCGGCGGTAACGTGACGCCGCTGGGTGAGTTTAGAATTAATCGATTTAATTTCGAAAGCCAGTGGCATATCTTCATTGGTATCGATTATCCTACGCCACCTCACGCGCGCATGGCGCTCGAAAAAGGCATCTACTCCCAGGCGGACTACGAGGCCTATTTCGACCACTATCGCCGTTACGGCTCCCCACCGCAGGATACCGCGCTGGGGGGAGCCATTGGGATTCACGGCATTGGCCGAGGAGACCCCGATATCCATGGCAACTTCCACTGGACCCAAGGGTGTGTGGCAGTGACCAATGAGCAAATCGAGCGGGTTGCCGAGCTAGTAGGAGTTGGCACACGCGTGGTGATCCGCTAGGCTTATGTTGTTGAAGGAAGTTCCAGGTTTTTGTACACGCGACTATAGACAACCGCTGTGGTCTATTATAAAACAGCGTTTGACTTGCGTACCCCACGGGTAAGCCCTGGTACAAGTCGGTGAAAAGAACCTGCATCGCAGGTAGACAAATCTAAGCTAATAATTTAGCTTTATTTTTTGTCATACCCTTAAACGTAGTACCCAAGGAAGACTCAAGGAGAACATCATGACTCTTAAGACTGCTCTGAAAATGACCGCCGCTGCCGCTTCTCTGGCAATCCTGGCTGGCTGTGCTTCTACCAGCGCTCTGGAAGAAGTTCGCTTGACTGCTGAATCTGCACAGGCTGACGCTGCAGAAGCTCGCAGCATGGCTTCACAGGCTCTGAACACTGCAAACCAGGCTCAGCGCGACGCGCAAGCTGCCCTGCAGATGTCTGAGCAGAACCGTGAAGAAATGAACCGCATGTTCCAGCGTTCCATGCAGAAGTAATTCTGCTTGGGTCGTCAGGTTCGTCAAGAACCCGACGGCTGCTGTTAGATGTGAAAAAACCCCGCCAACTGGCGGGGTTTTTTTTGGCGTTTTTTCAGGTTTTGCTTTCATTCCGGTCGCCAATCGTCGAGCGAGCTTGGCGGAGGATGACAGGGCCGCCAGAGGCGGCCCTGGAAGGCGTTAAGCGTCGCCTTCGATACGAACCACGGTAGACAGCTCGATGTCGCCTAGAATGCCTTCCAGCTGCGGCTGCTGCGCTTCAGGCTGGGGCTGTTCTTCAACGGCGGCTTGCGGGCCGTGAAGCGCGACAAAACGGCCGTCAGGCTCGGCGATGGCGCGCTGGATCTGGGCTTCGTCGATATCCACCTGGTCTTCCACCAGGGCGTTCAGGCGCTCCATGGCGTCGCGCAGGGGCTCAGAGCCTTCGACGTTCTCTTCCAGCTGCGGGTAAGACTGCACGAACAGCGTACCGTCAGCCGCCCAGCCTGCCTTGAAGGGAGCATCCATCAGGTTGACCTGAGTGCCGCTGGGCAGGCGCTCGTAGAGCGACTCGATATCTTCGGGGTACATGCGGATACAGCCGCGGCTGGCGCGCATGCCGACGCCGTCAGGACGGTTGGTGCCGTGAATCAGGTAGCTCGGCATGGCCAGCAGGATCGCGTGGCGGCCCAGCGGGTTGTCAGGGCCTGGCGGCACGATGGCCGGGGCAGGCTCGCCACGCTCGGCGGCTTCACGACGCATGGAGGCGGGCGGTGCCCAGGCGGGGTCCTTGACCTTGACGGTGGTGCGGGTAATGCCGACCGGGGTGGCGAAACCGTCACGACCGACGCTGACCGGGTAGGTCTCGACGATGCCGGGGTTGTTGGCCGGGTAGTAGTACAGGCGCAGTTCCGACAGGTTCACCACCACCCCTTCACGCGGTGCGGGGGGCAGGATGTACTGGGCCGGAATGACGATTTCCGTGCCTTCGCCAGGTACCCACATGCTGACGCCAGGATTCGCCATGCGAATCTCTTCGTAGCCGATGTTGTGGCGACGGGCGATGTCGATCAGGGTCTCTTCGGGGTTGTCCACCGTTACCGTGTAGTACTCACCGATGATGTCACCCTGCTCGGGCAGGCGAAAATGCCCGCGTGGCAGTTCGTGGCGCGCCTCGGCGACCTGTTCGGCACCGGCAGTGGCTTCACTGCTGACCGCAGCCTGCTCTGAGGCGGGCTGGGCATAAGCAGGGCCGGTCAAGCTGGCGGCCAGCAGGACCGCCAGACTGGTGGGGCCCCAACGGTTGATGATCTTGCGAGTCTTCATGGTCGTTCCTAATCAAGTATGCACTGCAGAGACGCCTGGCGGTGGTTGGCCATGCGTTGGCAGGGTTGTCTGCTTAATGACAAGTTTGCCCCAAGGTTCACGCCTTCGCTACTTTTTGATTAAGGGTGTTTAACAGTGTTTCAACCTTCTCAAAGCGTTGCTCGGCGGTTTCCATCGCAAATTCAAATCTTAACGTGTCGGAACCGTCCAGTCGGTAGTGCTGCGGAGAGGTCTGGATCAGCGTCACCAGGGTCAATGGGTCGACCTGGGTAGAGCCGTCGAACAGCACTCGGCCCCTGGATTCACCGGCCTCGATGCGGGCAATGCCGAGCTGCTCGGCGCGCTGACGCAGCCGCGTCTGGCGGATCAGGTTCTTCAACGGCTGAGGCAGCAGGCCGAAACGATCGATCAGCTCTACCTGCAGCTCTTTGAGCTCGCCATCCGACTGGGTGTTGGCAATGCGCTTGTACATCACCAGGCGCTGCTGCACGTCGTGCAGATAGTCGTCGGGGATCAGTGCGGGCAGGTTCAGGCTGATTTCCACGCCGGTGTTGAAGGGGGCGTCGATGTTGGGCGTCTTGCCTGCCCGAATGGCCTTCACGGCGCGGTCGAGCATTTCCATGTAAAGCGAGTAGCCAATGGTTTCCATCTGGCCGCTCTGCTCGTCGCCCAGCAGTTCCCCGGCACCGCGAATTTCCATGTCGTGGCTGGCCAGGGTGAAGCCCGCGCCCAGGTCGTCGGAGGCGCTGATGGCTTCCAGGCGTTTGACGGCATCCCGGGTCATTGCCTTCGGCGAAGGCGTGAGCAGATAAGCGTAGGCCTGGTGGTGGCTGCGGCCCACGCGCCCACGCAGCTGGTGCAGCTGGGCCAGGCCGAACTTGTCGGCCCGCTCGATCAGAATGGTGTTGGCGCTTGGCACGTCGATGCCGGTTTCGATGATGGTCGAGCACACCAGTACGTTGAAGCGCCGATGATAAAAGTCGGACATCACGCGTTCCAGGCTACGCTCCGGTAGCTGGCCGTGGGCCACCGCCACTCGGGCTTCCGGCACCAGCGCGCGAATCTGTTCGGCGGCGTTTTCGATGGTCTTGACTTCGTTGTGCAGGAAGTAGACCTGGCCGCCGCGCAGAATTTCACGCAGCAGGGCCTCCTTGATCACGCTGTCGTCGCGCTGCTGGACGAAAGTTTTGACCGACAGGCGGCGGGCGGGTGGCGTCGCGATGATGGAGAGGTCGCGAATGCCGCTCATCGCCATGTTCAGTGTTCTCGGGATGGGCGTGGCGGTCAGCGTGAGAATGTCGATCTCGGCCCGTAGGGTCTTGAGCTTCTCCTTCTGGGCGACGCCAAAACGGTGCTCTTCATCGATGATCAGTAGCCCCATCTTGGGCAGCTCGACGCTCTTGGACAGCAGCTTGTGGGTGCCGATGACGATATCGGTCTGCCCGCTCTTGATGCTCTCCAGGGTCTGGGTCATTTCTTTGCCGCCGGTAAAGCGCGAGATCAGGCTGATGTTCACCGCGGTGTCGGCAAAGCGGTCACGGAAGTTTTCGAAATGCTGGCGTGCCAGCAGGGTAGTGGGCACCAGGACCACCACCTGCCTGCCCGACTGTACGGCCAGGAACGCTGCGCGCATGGCGACTTCGGTCTTGCCGAAGCCCACGTCGCCGCAGACTACGCGGTCCATGGGCTGGGGCGATACCATGTCGCTGATCACGGCTTCGATGGCGGCCTGTTGGTCGGGAGTCTCCTCGAAGGGGAAGCTGGCCGCGAAGCGCACGTACTCTTCGCCGGGGGCTTCGTAGACCACCCCTTGCTGGGCCTCGCGTCGGGCGTAGATGTCGAGCAGTTCGGCGGCGGTGTCGCGAATCTTTTCGGCGGCCTTGCGGCGGGCCTTCTCCCACTGGTCGGAGCCCAGCTTGTGCAGCGGTGCCAGCTCGTCGTCGGCACCGCTGTAGCGAGAAATCAGGTGCAGGCTGTCCACCGGAACGTACAGCTTGGCCCCGTCGGCATAGGAGAGCGCCAGGAATTCGTTGGCCTGGCCCCCGGCTTCCAGGGTTTCCAGGCCTAGATAGCGGCCCACCCCGTGGGCCTGGTGGACCACCGGCGCCCCCTCGCGGAGTTCCGACAAGTGGCGAACTGCCAGTTCGTTGTCATCGGTGGCTTTCTCGCGGCGGCGGCTCTGTCGTACCACGTCGCCGAACAGCTCGGTTTCGCTGATCACCGCCAGGTCGGGCGTTTCCAGCCACAGGCCGCTGGCCACCAGACTTTCGGTGATCGCCAGGGGCTGATTGCCTTGCAGGAAGGCGTGGAAGCTCTCTACGTGGGGTAGCGAGAGTTTGAGCGGTGCCAGGACTTCTTCGAGTGCTTCTCGGCGGCCACGAGATTCCGCCACGAACAGCAGGCGTGTCGCGGGCTGCGCCGCCATGAAGTTTGCCAGCTCGGCCAGCGGCTGCTTGGCCCGCGCATTGATGGCCAGCGAGGGCAGGGCGCGGGCTTGGGGTGCCAGCGCATGGCGCTGCTGCTCGTCCTCGGTGAACTCCACTCGGGGCCGTGCCTTGATGGCCGCAAACACGTCGCTGACCGGAAAGAACGCACGATGGGGCGGCAGCAGGGGGCGTGTCGGGTCGACGCCCAGATTGACGTAGCGCGCTTCGATAGCCTGCCAGTGCTGTTCGGCGGCAGCGAAGACGCCCGGCAGCAGGGCGATCCGGGTGTCATCTGTCACGTGGTCGAACAGCGACGCGGTTTCGTCGAAGAACAGCGGCAGGTACTGCTCCAGTCCCGGTGAAGGAATGGCCTTCAGGGCGTCGTTGTAGAGCGGGCACTGGCGCGGGTCGACGTCGAACAGGGTCTCGAACTGCTCGCGGAAGCAGGCAATGGCGCTGCGGCTCAGCGAGTACTCGTGGGCGGGCAGCAGTTCGATGCCGTCGATTTTGTCGGTAGAGCGCTGGCTGCCTGGGTCGAAGTGGCGCAGGGTGTCGATCTCGTCATCGAACAGGTCGATACGAATCGGCTCGTCCATGCCCATGGCGAACAGGTCGATGATGGCTCCGCGCATGGCGTATTCGCCCGGCTCGTAGACCGTTTCCACCGCGCGATAGCCCGCCCGTGAAAGCGATTCGCGGAAGGTTTCACGGTCGAGCCTGGCGCCGGACTGCAGGGTCATGACGCGGCCTGCAATGTAAGACACCGGTGGCAAGCGCTGCATCAGCGTATTGATGGGCACCAGCACGATGCCGCGCGCGCCGTCCTGCAGCTGCCTCAGCGTGCGCAGGCGGGCGGAGATAATATCCTGGTGCGGTGAAAAACTGTCGTAAGGCAGCGTTTCCCAATCGGGGAACGGCAGCACCGGCACGTTGCTGTAAAAGGCCAGATCCTGCTCCAGGCGCTGGGCGCTGGCGGTATTGGGCGTAATGACCAGCAGTGGTGCGCTGGCCGCCACTTGGGCCAATGCCAGCGCAGTGGCGCTGCCCGGCGGCGCTTTCAGGTAGAGCGTATCGCGTATCCCTTGCGGCTGAGGCGGTTCGAGCAGAGAAAAAGAGGTCATGGAGTCGGCTTCGTTTTGCGCTGGAACGGAACCAGAATCATACACGAACGACACTTTTACGCAGCGCCTTTCGGCCCGTGGGCCGGGCGGGGGTGTCATCGCGCGTTGCATCATGGGTGTTTGTAGTCAATGCCCTATTTCTGTAATACCCCTACATCCTGTGCGACTATCCATTCATTGCGGCCACGCCGCTGGCTCCGGATAATGCCCCCTGAAAATCCCCTTCACTACCTATGAGGCCGCCCGTGAGTCAGCAAACTCTCGACAACGTTTTTCAGGATTGGCAGAACAACGAAGCTCTGGCTGAGCAAATGATCCCGCTGGTCGGGAAGCTGTATCGCCAGAACAACGTTGTCGCCACCATGTTCGGACGTTCTCTGATCAAGCGGTCGGTTATTCGAATTCTTAAAGACCATCGTTTCGTGCGCAAGATCGAGGGCACCGAGCTGTCCGTGGAAGACACGTTCCCGATCGTCCAGGCCATGAGCGAGATGAACCTGGGTCCGGCCCACGTCGATGTGGGCAAGCTGGCGGTGATGTTCAAGCGCCAGGGCGGCGGTGATCTGAACGCTTTCCTGCGCGGCGAGCTGAACGACATCATCGATGGCTACCAGCCCGGTGCCAGCACCGGTGAGCCCCAGGACGTGGTGCTTTACGGGTTTGGCCGTATCGGTCGCCTGTTGGCCCGTGTCATGGTCGAAAAAGCCGGTGGCGGCAACCTGTTGCGTTTGCGTGCCATCGTGGTGCGTGGCCGTGGCGACGTGGGCAAGGACCTCGAGAAACGCGCCAGCCTGCTGCGTCGTGATTCTGTCCATGGGCCCTTCGATGGCACCATCACGGTAGACGCCGAAGCGCGTACGCTGACCATCAACGGTAACGTGGTTCAGGTGATCTACGCCGATTCGCCCAGCGAGATCGACTATACCGCTTACGATATCCATAACGCCGTGGTGGTGGACAACACCGGTATCTGGCGTGACGAAGCAGGTCTGGGCCAGCACCTGGAGTGCAAGGGTGCGGCCAAGGCGCTGCTCACGGCGCCGGGCAAAGGCGATATCAAGAACGTCGTGTTTGGCATCAACCACGAAACCATCGGCGAAAGCGACCGCATCGTGTCGGCGGCGTCGTGCACTACCAACGCCATCGTACCGGTGTTGAAAGTGCTCAACGATGAGTTCGGTGTGGTGACCGGCCATGTAGAAACCGTGCATGCCTACACCAATGACCAGAACCTGATCGACAACTACCACAAGGGCGACCGTCGCGGACGCAGCGCTGCCCTGAACATGGTATTGACCGAAACCGGTGCGGCCAAGGCCGTCGCCAAGGCGCTGCCCGAGCTGGAAGGCAAGCTGACCGGCAATGCCATCCGCGTGCCTACGCCCAATGTCTCCATGGCGATTCTGAATCTGACCCTGGAGAAGGGCACCGATGCAGTGGCGCTCAACGACTACCTGCGTCGCATGTCCATCGACTCGGCCTACCAGAAACAGATCGACTTCGTCGATTCTGCGGAGGTGGTCTCGTCGGATTTCGTCGGCAACCGTCATGCCGGTATCGTGGACGCCAAGGCGACCATCGCCAACGGCAACCATGCCGTGGTCTACGTCTGGTACGACAACGAATTCGGTTACAGCTGCCAGGTCATCCGCATTCTTCAGCACATGTCCAACGTGCAGTTCCTGAAACTGCCGCGTCAGGCCAGCTGAGCGGTCGGGGAGGGTGTTCGACTAATACAGCATTAGATGAAACACCATGACTTTCAAGCGCCACCTTCGGGTGGCGTTTTTGTATATAGCACTTTCGGAGGCGGTCAGGGATGTGGTCATTGGCCGCGCTTATCTTTATAATACGATGGATTTTTTCGGGGTGGTCCAAGCTTGCTTGGGCCGGACTGGTAACAATCTGAACAGAAAACAAGAATTCGCTGAGCAGAAATTAAGCAATCGAACCCCTTACCTTCGTATATCCGATCCATCAACTGGGCGAGACTATGATCGAAGTCAAAAAAGGCCTGGATCTCCCCATCACGGGAGCGCCTGAGCAGCGTATTGAAGATGCGCAGCTTGTGCGTCACGTGGCAATCCTGGGCACCGACTACGTTGGCATGAAGCCAACGATGGAAGTTCAGGAAGGGGATAAGGTCAAACTAGGCCAACTGCTCTTCACCGACAAGAAAGTCGACGGCGTGCGCTTCACTGCACCCGCCGCTGGTGAAGTGGTAGCTATCAACCGTGGCGAAAAACGTCGTTTGCTGTCTGTGGTCATTAAAGTCGACGAAAATGAAGAAGCGATGACATTCGCTTCCCATGATCGTGGCACTTTAGGACAGTTGGATCGTCAGACCGTTGTCGACCAACTGGTCGAGTCGGGTCTCTGGACTGCCTTGCGCACCCGCCCCTTCTCGCGCACGCCTGCCATCGACAGCGTTCCTGCCGATATCTTTGTCACCGCCGTGGATACCCATCCGCTCAGCGCTGACCCGGCACTCATCATCAATGAGAACTCCCAGGCATTCGAAGACGGCCTCAAGGTGCTAACCCGCCTGACCGAGGGCAACGTTTTTCTTTGCACGGGTGCCAACGCATCACTGCCCGGCAGCGATGTCAGCGGCGTCAAGACCGAAACCTTTGCCGGGCCGCACCCCGCAGGTCTGGTCGGCACGCACATTCACTACCTGTCGCCTGTCGCGCTGCACAAGAAAGTGTGGCACATCGGTTATCAGGATGTGATCGCGTTCGGCAAACTGTTCGTGGAAGGCAAGCTGGACGTCACCCGCATCGTCGCGGTAGGCGGCCCACGCGCCGAGAAACCTCGTCTGCTGCGCACCCGCGTGGGCGCCAGTACCCAGGAACTCCTGGCAGGCGAAGTGATCCAACCCGAGGACACTCGTGTCATCTCCGGTTCGGTATTTTCAGGCTTTGCCGCTGAGGGCAATATCACCTATCTGGGTCGCTTCCATAATCAGGTCAGCTTGTTGGAAGAGGGTAACAAGCGCACCTTCATGGGATGGCTCTCGCTGGGTGTGAACCGTCACTCCATCATGGGCATCTATCTGTCCAGGTTCAAAGGCCTGAGTAACTACGCGCCGACCACTTCCACCAATGGCTCCGAGCGTGCCATGGTGCCGGTGGGCAACTACGAGCGCGTCATGCCGTTGGATATCATGCCGACGCAGCTGCTGCGTTCGCTGATTGTGGGCGACATTGAGGTTGCCATGCAGCTCGGGTGTCTGGAGCTGGACGAAGAGGATCTGGCGCTGTGTACCTACGTTTGCCCCGGCAAATACGAGTACGGCCCCATCCTGCGTGACAATCTCACCATGATCGAGAAAGAGGCCTGATGATGGGTATTCGACAAACACTCGATAATCTCGAGCCGCATTTCCACAAGGGTGGCAAGTACGAGAAGTTCTATCCGCTGTACGAAGCGGTAGACACCATCTTCTACTCACCCCCGAGTGTCGCCAAGACCACTGCCCACGTTCGTGACGGCGTCGATCTGAAACGCATCATGATCACCGTGTGGATGTGTACTTTCCCGGCCATGTTCTTCGGTATGTGGAACGCTGGCTGGCAAGCCAATACCGCCATCGAAGCAGGCTATGCTTCCATGGGCGGCTGGCGCGAAGCGATCATGATGACCCTGGCGGGTGGCCATGATCCGGGTAGCCTGTGGGCCAACTTCGTCCTCGGTGCCACCTACTTCCTGCCCATCTATCTGGTGACCTTTGCGGTCGGCGGTTTCTGGGAAGTCCTGTTCGCGGTCAAGCGTGGCCACGAAGTCAACGAAGGCTTCTTCGTCACTTCCGTGCTGTTCGCGCTGATCCTCCCGGCGACCATCCCGCTCTGGCAGGTGGCCCTGGGTATCACCTTCGGTGTGGTGATCGGCAAGGAAATCTTCGGCGGTACCGGCAAGAACTTCCTGAACCCCGCGTTGACTGGTCGTGCTTTCCTCTACTTTGCTTACCCGGCGCAAATTTCCGGCGACGCAGTATGGGTGGCCGCCGATGGCTACACCGGCGCCACGGCACTGTCTCTGGCATTCCAGGACGGCATGAGCGCACTGACCAGCACTTACACCTGGTGGGATGCCTTCATTGGCTACGTACCGGGCTCCGTGGGTGAAGTGTCGACTCTGGCGATCCTGATCGGTGCTGCGGTACTACTGTGGACCAAGATTGCCAACTGGCGCATCATGCTGGGCGTGTTCCTGGGCATGGTGATCACCAGCACGCTGTTCAATCTGATCGGTTCCGACACCAACGCCATGTTCGCGATGCCCTGGTACTGGCATCTGGTGGTGGGTGGTTTCGCCTTCGGTATGGTGTTCATGGCAACCGACCCTGTGTCGGCCGCGATGACCAACCAGGGCCGCCTGCTGTTCGGTGCGCTGATCGGTGTCATGACCGTGCTGATCCGCGTGGTGAACCCGGCCTTCCCGGAAGGCATCATGCTGGCCATCCTGTTTGCCAACCTGTTCGCACCGCTGATTGACCACATGTTCGTCCAGGCCAATGTCAAGCGCCGTCTCAAGCGTACTGGCACACCGGCCGAGGAGACTGCCTAATGGCACAAGGTAACAACTCCATCAAGAAAGTACTGATCGTAGCGTTTTCGCTGTGCATCGTGTGCTCGGTCATCGTTTCGACCGCGGCCGTGGCACTGCGTCCTGCGCAGCAGCTCAATCAGGAACTCGACCGTAAGACCAACATCCTGCGCGTTGCCAATCTCTATGAGAGCGGCATGGACGTAGAAGCCGCTTTCCGTGAGGTAACCCCACGCGTGGTCAACCTCGAAACGGGCGAGTACTCGGATCAGCACGATCCCGAGACCTTCGACGGCTTCGAAGTTCGTCGTGATCCGGCGGCCTCGCGCACCCTGTCAGGTGAGCGTGACCCGGCGGGTCTGTCCAGCGTCGAAAACTACGCCACCGTCTACCTGGTGGGCGACCCGGACAGCCCCGAGCAGATCATTCTGCCCATCCGTGGCCAGGGCCTGTGGGGCCTGATGCGCGGCTTCTTGTCGGTCGAAGGTGACGGTAATACCATCGTCGGTATCACCTACTTCGAGCACAGCGAAACGCCAGGGCTGGGTGCCGAGGTCAACAACCCCCGTTGGCAGGCTCAGTGGGAAGGCAAGCAGATCTTCGACGAAGAGGGTGATCTGGTACCGGCTATCCGTGTCGTGAAGGGTAGCGGTAGCGGTGACTATGAAGTCGACGGCCTGTCGGGTGCCACCCTGACCGCTAACGGTGTTAACAACATGCTGCAGTTCTGGCTGAGCCCGGAAGGCTTCGGTGAATACCTGGCCAAGTTCCGCAGCGGCGTTGACCAGGAAGACGTTCAGGACGCTGACGTCGAACTCGAAGCGGAAGGAGCTTGATCATGGCGGACGTAAATGCAAAAAGCGTCTTGACGGCGCCGGTCTTCAAGAATAACCCGATTGCCCTGCAGATCCTCGGTATCTGCTCTGCGCTGGCGGTGACCACCAGCATGAGCGTATCGCTGGTCATGACCCTGGCGGTAATCTTCGTAACGGCTTTCTCGAACCTGTTCGTATCGTTGATTCGGAACCACATTCCGTCCTCGATCCGTATCATCGTTCAGATGACGATCATCGCCTCGCTGGTTATCGTGGTCGATCAGATTCTGAAAGCCTACGCCTACGAAATGTCCAAGCAGCTGTCGGTCTTCGTCGGTCTGATCATCACCAACTGTATCGTCATGGGACGTGCAGAGGGTTTTGCCATGACCAACTCTCCCGGCATGTCCTTCCTGGACGGTATCGGTAACGGCCTGGGCTACGGTTTCGTTCTGATGGTCGTTGGTTTCTTCCGTGAACTGCTGGGTGCGGGCAGCATCTTCGGCTTCACCGTACTGCCCACCGTGCAAAACGGCGGCTGGTACGTGCCGAACGGTCTGCTGCTGCTGCCGCCGTCTGCCTTCTTCATCATCGGTCTGTTGATCTGGGCAATTCGTGCCTACAACCCCGAGCAGGTAGAAGACAACGAGTTCAAGATGAAGCACAACACCAAGCCGAAGGAGGCTGTGTAACATGGAACACTATCTAAGCCTTTTTGTTGCTTCGGTTTTCGTCGAGAACCTGGCGCTGGCTTTCTTCCTCGGGATGTGTACCTTCCTGGCGGTTTCCAAGAAGGTCTCGGCGGCATTCGGTCTGGGCATCGCGGTCATCGTGGTACTGACCATTGCCGTACCGGTGAACAACCTGGTATTCAACCTGCTGCTGGCAGAGGGCGCGCTGACCTGGACGGGTATCAGCGGTGCAGAGAACATCGATCTCTCGTTCCTTGGCCTGCTGAGCTACATCGGCGTTATTGCTGCGCTGGTGCAGATCCTGGAGATGTTCCTGGATAAATACGTACCTGCGCTGTACAACGCGCTGGGCGTATTCCTGCCGCTGATCACCGTAAACTGCGCCATTCTTGGTGGCGTACTGTTCATGGTGGAGCGTAACTACAACTTCGGCGAATCCGTCATGTACGGCTTCGGTTCGGGAGTAGGCTGGGCGCTGGCCATTACCGCGCTGGCCGGTATCCGCGAGAAGCTGAAGTATAGCGACGTGCCTGGCGGTCTGCAGGGTCTAGGCATCACGTTCATCACCGTTGGCTTGATGTCACTGGGCTTCATGTCCTTCTCGGGCATCCAGCTGTAATCGGAGCCGGTTTTCTCGGCAGCCCTGGGCTGCCGAGGTACAGAAAACCTTCAGCAATAGGAAACCGACATGGTTGATACATCTGTCATCTTGCTCGGTGTTGTCATGTTCACGATCATCGTCATCAGCTTGACGGCGATCATTCTGGCAGCGCGAAGCAAGCTAGTGAGTAGCGGGGACGTGACGATCGAAGTCAACGGCGACCCCGAGCACACCCTGAGAACCCAGGCTGGCGGCAAGCTGCTGAACACCCTGGCGGCCAACGGCATCTTCCTGTCGTCTGCCTGTGGTGGCGGCGGTTCTTGCGCCCAGTGCAAATGCCGAGTGGAAGAGGGCGGCGGCTCTATCCTGCCCACCGAAGAATCTCACTTCACCATGCGTGAGAAGAAAGAAGGCTGGCGTCTTTCCTGTCAGGTACCTGTGAAGCAGGACATGAAAGTGGAAGTGCCGGAAGAAGTCTTCGGCGTGAAGAAGTGGGAAACCGAAGTCACCGCCAACCCCAACGTGGCGACCTTCATCAAGGAGCTGAACCTGAAGCTGCCTGAAGGTGAAGAAGTGGCCTTCCGTGCGGGTGGTTACGTGCAGCTGGTGGCACCGCCTTACGATATCAAGTTCTCCGATTTCGACATCGAAGAAGAGTATCGTGGCGACTGGGAAAAATTCGGCCTGTTCGATATTACCCACAAGAACAACGAGGAAGTCATCCGCGCCTACTCCATGGCGAACTATCCGGAAGAGAAAGGCCTCCTCAAGTTCAACATCCGTATCGCCACGCCGCCTCCGGGCAGCAGCCATCCGCCTGGCCTGATGTCTACTTACGTCTTCAACCTGAAGCCGGGTGACAAGGTAACGGTCATGGGTCCGTTTGGTGAGTTCTTCGCCAAGGACACCGACGCGGAAATGGTCTTCATCGGTGGTGGTGCCGGTATGGCCCCGATGCGTAGCCATATCTTCGACCAGCTCAAGCGACTGAAGTCGGACCGCAAGATTTCGTTCTGGTACGGTGCGCGCTCCTGGCGCGAGACCTTCTACAACGAAGAGTACGACCAGTTGGCCGAAGAGTTCCCGAACTTCAAGTGGCATCTGGCGCTGTCCGATCCGCAGCCGGAAGACAACTGGGAAGGCCCGACGGGCTTCATCCACAACGTGCTGTACGAAAACTATCTGAAGGACCACCCGGCGCCTGAAGATTGCGAGTACTACATGTGTGGGCCGCCCATGATGAACGCTTCCGTCATCAAGCTGCTGCTTGATATGGGAGTCGAGCCGGAAAATATCCTGCTGGATGACTTCGGCGGCTAAGGTAGCGCTGACGCGCTCCACAACGGGGCTGACCTTCGGGTCAGCCCCGTTGGGGTTTATGCCTGATCATTTTGTGTTGGCTGAGGTACAATAGGGCCAACTTTCAAGGCACTTATTGGCCCAACCGTGGTCGGCAGGTGTGACCATTCAACGATGCTAGCAACACTGCTGGGAGAACATCATGGCAATCTGGCTACTGGTATTTGGCTTCATGGCGCTGGTAATGACCGCAATGGCGGTGGGCGTACTGATGGGACGCAAGCCCATTGCAGGCTCCTGTGGCGGGCTCAACCAGCTCGGTTTGAAGGATGGCTGCGATATCTGCGGCGGCAAGGACGAAGTATGCGAGGAAGAGAACCGCAAGCGTAGCAGTGCGCGCCGTCGCAGCGACGAGAGCCGCGGTGCCGACCTGGGCTACGATGCCACGCGTCGCTAAGCTCCCGTTTATTTTCAAGGAGAACGAAACCCTATGGCGGTTCATAATTATGATGTCGTGGTAATCGGTACTGGCCCGGCGGGCGAGAGCGCTGCCATCAACGCAGCCAAACATGGCATGCGCGTGGCCATCATCGAAAAGCAAGCGCAGGTAGGGGGCAACTGTACCCACTGGGGCACGATTCCTTCCAAGGCGTTGCGCCATCAGGTCAAGCAGATCATGGCCTTCAACACCAACCGCATGTTCCGCGACATCGGTGAACCCCGCTGGTTCTCGTTTCCCAAAGTGATGGAGCGCTCTCGCGGCACCATCGACAAACAGGTCGAAATGCGCACCACCTTCTATGCGCGTAACCGCATCGACCTGTTCCATGGCGTTGCCCGCTTCAAGGACGAACACACCGTGGTGGTGCGTGACCGCCAGGAAGGCATGGAAGAGCTGGTGGCCAAGAAGATCGTCATTGCCACGGGCTCCCGGCCTTACCGCCCGGCAGACATCAACTTCCGCCACCCGCGCATCTACTGCTCGGACACCATTCTCAGCCTGTCGCATACGCCGCGCACGCTGGTGATTTTTGGTGCCGGGGTCATCGGCTGTGAATACGCCTCGATCTTTTCCGGCCTGGGCGTCAAGGTGGACTTGATCAACAACCGCGATAGCCTGCTGTCGTTCCTGGACGACGAGATCAGCGATGCGCTGTCGTATCATCTGCGCAAGCACGGCGTGCTGATTCGTCACAACGAAGAGTACGCCAGCGTCGAAGGTGACGAAGCCGGGGTGGTGGTGCGCCTCAAATCCGGCAAGAAAATCCGCGCTGATGCCTTCCTGTGGGCCAACGGCCGCACCGGCAACACCGATAGCCTGGGGCTGGAAAACATCGGCCTGGAGGCCAACGGTCGCGGCCAGCTGAGTGTGGACGAACACTACCGCACGGGAATTCCGCATATCTATGCCGCAGGCGACGTGATTGGTTGGCCAAGCCTGGCCAGTGCCGCCTACGATCAGGGGCTCAACTCGTGCAACGAGCTGCTGGAGAAGGAGTACCGTTTCGTCAGCGACGTGCCGACCGGTATCTATACCATTCCTGAAATCAGCTCCTTTGGCCCCAACGAGCGCGAGCTGACCGAAGCGAAAGTGCCTTACGAAGTCGGCAAGGCGTTTTTCAAGGATACCGCCCGTGCCCAGATCACCGGCGATACGGTCGGCATGCTGAAGATCCTGTTCCACCAGGACACCCTGGAAATTCTCGGCATCCACTGCTTTGGCGACCAGGCATCGGAGATCCTGCACATCGGCATGGCCATCATGCAGCAGGAGGGCAAGGCCAATACGCTCAAGTACTTCGTCAACACCACCTTCAATTACCCCACCATGGCAGAAGCCTACCGAGTGGCGGCGCAAAATGGTCTGAACCGGGTGTTCTAAGCGGTCAGGACGGGCCTTTCTGAAAAGGGTGGCCCCACCGATCAGCTTAGGTGGGAGGCCGCTTTAGCGGGCGAATGGCGTCGTCAGACGCCTCGGCCAGGCCCCCATCGCGAGCTGAAGCTCCCTCCCACGGGTGCGTTTCAGGCTTCACCGTCGCGAGCTGAAGCTCCCTCCCACGAGTGCATTTCAGGCTTCACGCTTCTGTGGGAGGCCGCTTCAGCGGGCGAATGGCGCCGTCAGGCGCCCTGGTCAAGCCACTGCCGCGAGCTGAAGCTCCCTCCCACGAGTGCATTTCAGCACCGTCGCGAGTTGAAGCTTCCTCCCACGACTCTTCAGGGCGATGTCATAGCGTTTCCAAAAGCTGGCTAGCCCGGGGCTGCCATTCGCCTTCAAGGGAAGCGGCTTGGGTAAGCGATGCTCGGGCGTCTGCAAGGCGCGCTTGTTGGAATTGTAAAATGGCCAGGTTAAGCCATGCTGCACCCATCTCCGGGTCGAGGCTCGTGGCCGTTTCGAAGGCGGCCAGGGCGGCTTCGGGCTGGCCATCGGCATACAGCGCATTGCCTAGCGCAAATTGCCCTGTAGGATTGTGCGGGAAGCGTTCACTGAATGCCTGCCAACTGCTCAGCGTTTTCTCTGATCCGTGCTGCTCTTCAAAGGCACTAATGGCCTCTAACGCATTGCGCGCCGTGACACCTTCGGGCAGCGTGCCCGGCTGGCTGACCACGAACCCCCAGCGCTGGCTGCGCGCCCAGGTGGCATCGAAGCGGCTGAACGACAGGCGATGGCGCTCGATCTCGCCGCTACGCAGCAACAGCGTTTCATTGGGCAGGTCGTAGCCAATGGCCACCGCGTAGTGCCACATGGGGAAGGCGGGCAGCGCCAGGTTCTGCATGACCACTACCGGATCACCCGCCGCCAGGTGGCCCAGAAGGGCATCCATGGTGGCGCGAATGGGGATCGCCAGCCGTTCCTGGCGACGCACCGTGGCCAGCATTTCCGGTTGCACGCTGCCATCCCGCCCCGGAATGAACACCTGGGGGATCAGCTCATCGACGCTGGTGTCCACCCCTTCATGGGTCAGCACCATGGCCAGGGTGGCGGGGCCACACTGGTATTCGGTCTGGGCGAAGAACGGCACGTCTTGCAGCTCGGTTTGCGGCGGCAGGTCGCGCTGGGTGCTTTCCAGCAGCACGGGGGCGCGGGCACAGCCACCGAGCAGCAGTACCAACGCTAAAACGCCCGCAGTGCGGGCGTTGAACAAGCGGTGGAGCAGGCCGAGGCGCTTAGCGGGTAAACGGATAGACATCGGTCAACCCGAGAATGTCGGTGATCAGCAGAATGATGAAGACCGCAAACAGGGCTCCGATCACGCCCGCACCGGCCGGCAGTTCTTCCAGCTGTTGGGCCATCTGTTGCGCTTCTGCATCACTCAGCGCCGCCACACGGGCTTCCACATCGGCGGGGTTCACACCCTGCTTTAGCAGTTGATCCTGCACATCGGCACGGGCGAGGATTTCATTGATACGCTCGCGGTCCGCACCGGCACGGTCGCCTGCTAAAACAGACTGCGTCGATACCAGATCCATACCTTGAGGGGCGGTGGGGGCCGCCACGACGGGCAGGCTGGCCAGCACTAACGCAGCAATCAAAAGGGTCGCGAGGTAAGCACGCACTGTTTTCATCGTCTTCTTCCTTAGACTGGTCGGGGAGCAAGCGTTTTTAGCGCTTGAATCAATAGTATAGAAACAAACATCATGAGATTTAAGGCAAAATGGCAAAGTGCTAATTATTTGCACTAATCCGGTAGGTCCAGGGGGTTTCCGAGAGAATGCCCCGGGCACCTGCCATGCTCATGGCCAGATCGTGAAGCCCCGCCCAAAGCGGCACCGGCGAGGCGCCTTTCACGGCCAGGTCGAGCCGTTGGGCCATCAGCAACAGCTTGTGCAACCGCTTCATGGGCAGCCGCTGAATGGCTTTCTGATACGCTGGGCGACGCTTGTCGAAAATCATCGGCTTCTGGCTTTTGCAGGCGTGCTCGAAGCTCTGCCCTTGATCCAGATGCTGATGCAGCGAGAGCAGGGTGCGCAGCTCGCGGGTCAGTGCCCACAGCACGATAGGCGCTTCCACGCCTTCGCTTTTCAAGCCGTTGACGATGCGCGAGGCACGGCTGGGCTCCCCCTTCAGGCAGGCATCCGCCAGGTTGAAGACATCAAAACGCGAGCTGTCTTCCACGCCCTGGGCGATGCTCTCGACCCCTAGGCGGGCCTGGGGCGGGTGCATCAGCGCCAGTTTCTGTAGCTCCTGATCGGCGGCCAGCAGGTTGCCTTCGGTACGTTCGCCCAGCAGCCTGGCGGCGTCCAGGTCGAGCTGCAGGCCATGAAGGGCCGCCCGGTCACGCAGCCAGTAGCCCAACCGCGAGGCATCGACCGGCCAGACCGGCACGAACAGACCGTGCTTGTCCAACGCCTTGAACCAGGCCGACTTCTGCTGTTTGGCATCGACCTTGCCCATGCTGATCAACAGCAGGTCATCGCTGCCGTCCATCAGTTCGGCGTACTGGGCCAGCGCCTTGCTGCCATCCTGCCCTAGTTTGTGGCTGCCCAGGCGCAGCTCCAGCAACTTGTTGGATGCGAACAGCGAGAGGTTGCTGGCCGTTTCCAGCAGCCGCCCCCAGGCAAAATTGGGCTCCACATCGAGCACTTCGCGCTCTTCGATACCGGCCTGGCGCGCCGCTGCACGCACCGCATCGCAGGCATCGCGATGCTGCAACGGCTCGTCTCCCGCCACGATCACCGCCTTGGGCAGCTTCTTGGCCAGGGCCGCAGGCAGCTGGTCGGCAAATACCTTCACCGCAGCGCCTCGAGGTTGGCCAGCCGCTCAACGATGCGCTGGGCCAGCTGGCGAGTCAGGGTCTGCTCGGCTTCCTGGAACAGCGACTCGCGGTTCAGCAGGTCGTCATCGCTGACGCGAATCCGCGTGCTGGTACTCAGCGTGGCGTTGTTCAGGGCGTAGGCATTGGTTTCCCGCTGCTGCACCGACAGCGACGTGCTCAGCGTCAGCTCATGCTCACGGCTGGCACGGCCATCGGTCCCGATGCGCCGCTCCTGAAGCGAAGGAGTGCCCAGAGTGACGCGCCAGGGCGCGCCGTTTTCCACCTCGGTGCCCAGCTGCTGCAGGCGGGTGCGCAGCTGTTGGGCGAGGGTGCTGTTGGCATCCCCCTCCAGGGCCAGCGGCGGCAGGTTGGGCATGGAGTCGGTGCCGCGCAGGCGGAACCCGCAGCCGCCCAGCAGCGCCACCGCACAGGCGGCGCTGCCAAGGGTCAGGAAATGACGTCGATTCATCCGCTCACCACGATGTTGACCAGCTTGCCCGGCACCACGATCACTTTACGGACCGTTTTGCCTTCCAGATGGCGCTGGACGTTGTCGCTCTCCATCGCCAGTTTCTCGATGGCGGCTTTGTCGGCGCTGGCCGGGGCTTCCAGGCGAGCGCGCAGTTTACCGTTCACCTGCACCACCAGCTCGATGCTGTCGCGGGTGAGGGCGGCTTCATCCACCGCTGGCCACGGCGCTTCGATGGCAGGCTGGGTGTGGCCCAGCTGCTGCCACAGCGTGTGGCACAGGTGCGGGGTGATCGGGGCCAGCAGCAGTACGCAGGCTTCCAGCGCTTCACGGCTCACAGCCAGGCCCAGCTCAGAGCTGTCGTCGAACTTGGCAACCGCGTTGGAAAGCTCCATCACGGCGGCAATGGCGGTGTTGAAGGTGGTGCGGCGGCCAATGTCGTCGCTGGCTTTCTTGATGGTCTCGTGGGTCTTGCGACGCAGCGCTTTCTGGTCGTCGTTCAGCGCGTCAACGTTCAAGGTGCCGGGGATGCCCGCCGCCAGATGCTCGGTAACCTGACGCCAGATTCGCTTCAGGAAGCGGTGCGCACCCTCTACACCGGAATCGGACCACTCTAGCGACTGCTCGGGCGGGGCGGCAAACATCATGAACAGGCGCACGGTGTCGGCCCCGAACTTGTCGATCATCGACTGAGGATCAACGCCGTTGTTCTTCGACTTGGACATCTTCTCGATGCCGCCCATCTCCACCGGCTGGCCGTCGCTCATTAGTACAGCGCTCAGCGGGCGGCCTTTCTCGTCGCGCTGCACTTCCACATCGGCAGGGTTGAACCACTCCTTGCCGCCGTTATCCTTGATGCGGTAGAAGGTTTCGGCGATCACCATGCCCTGGGTAAGCAGCTGCTGGAACGGCTCGTCGGAATCGACCATGCCGAAATCGCGCAGCAGCTTGTGGAAGAAGCGGGCGTAGAGCAGGTGCAGAATGGCGTGCTCGATGCCGCCAATGTAGAGATCCACTGGCAGCCAGTAGTTGGCGCGTTCGTCCAGCATGGCCTCGTGGTTATCGGCACAGCAGAAGCGGGCGAAGTACCAGGAAGACTCCATGAAGGTGTCGAAGGTGTCGGTTTCACGCACCCAGCCGTCGCCCAGCTCGGAGAACTCGGGCATCTTCTTCAGCGGCGAGCCGGAGGCATCCACGGTGACTTCCATGGGCAGGGCCACCGGCAGCTCATCATCGGAGAGCGGCACGGTCTGGCCTTCCGGGCCGTACTTCACCGGAATCGGCGCGCCCCAGTAGCGCTGGCGGGCAATGCCCCAGTCGCGCAGGCGGTAGTTGGTTTTCACCTCGCCACGGCCCAGCTCGGCCAGTTTGGCGGCAATGGCATCGAACGCCGCCTGGAACTCCAGACCGTCGAACTCGCCGGAATTGATCAGCGTGCCGTGCTCGGTGTAAGCGCCTTCGGAGATATCCGGCGTGTTGCCGTGCTCGTCGGCGACCACCGGCTTCAGCTCGACGCCGTACTTGGTGGCAAACTCCCAGTCGCGCTGGTCGTGGGCAGGAACGGCCATCACCGCGCCGGTGCCGAACTCCATGAGCACGAAGTTGGCCACGAACACGGGCACTTCTTCACCGCTCAGCGGGTGGATGGCCTTGTGGCCGGTGGCCATGCCCAGCTTCTCCTTGGTGGCCATCTCCGCCTCGGAAGTGCCGCCCTTGGCGCACTCTTCACAGAACGCAGCCATCTCGCTGCTCTGCTCGGCGGCCTGCTTGGCCAGCGGATGGCCAGCGGCCACGGCCACGTAGGTCACGCCCATCAGCGTGTCCGGGCGGGTGGTGTACACCGCCAGCGGCTCGCAGGCGCTGCCATCGGCGGCTTTGATCTCGAAGCTCAGCTCGACGCCACGGGATTTGCCGATCCAGTTGCGCTGCATGGTCTTGACCTGCTCGGGCCACTCGACGTTGTCCAGATCCGCCAGCAGCTCATCGGCGTAGTCGGTGATCTTCAGGAACCACAGCGGGATCTCCTTGCGCTCAACCGGCGCACCGGAACGCCAGCCGCAGCCGTCGATGACCTGCTCGTTGGCCAGCACGGTCTGATCGACCGGGTCCCAGTTCACCGTGGACATCTTCTTGTAGACCAGCCCTTTCTCCACCAGCTTGGTGAAGAACCACTGCTCCCAGCGGTAGTAGCTGGTATCGCAAGTGGCGAATTCACGGCTCCAGTCGTAGGCAAACCCCAGTGCCTTCAACTGGTTGCGCATGTAATCGATGTTCTGGTAGGTCCACTTGGCGGGCGGCACCTGATTCTGGATGGCGGCATTTTCCGCCGGCATGCCGAAGGCATCCCACCCCATGGGCTGCATGACATTTTTGCCCTGCATGCGCTGGAAACGTGAGACAACGTCGCCGATAGTGTAATTACGCACGTGGCCCATGTGCAGCTTGCCGCTGGGGTAGGGGAACATGGATAGGCAGTAGAACTTCTCGCGGTTGGCGTCTTCTACGGCTTTGAAGCACTGGTGCTTTTCCCAGTACTGCTGAGCATCACGTTCGATATCACGGGGGCTGTAGTGTGCGTCCATCGGTGTTTTCAAGGCCTTGGGGTCATTCGCCCAAAAAAGGGCGCAAAGTGAATAGTGGATGACGACTGTCAGATAAGTAACGTCGATTGTATCCTATGCCGGTGTATCCTTGAACGGCTAGCCGATGATAGGCAGCACCTGTGGCAACAAAAGGAGAGGACCCATGGAAAAACATAACGATCATCGCCTTCGCGAAGGCTACGAGCGCCTGCTGGAACGCATGCAGGATGGCGCCAACGAACTCACCTGGGAAAACCTGCAAAAGGATTTGGACGACGCCGTTGCCTTTGAAGCCGAACTGGAAGAGTACACCAAGGACGAGCTGGCCCTGCTGCGCGCCTGGGTAGAGCGCGACCTGAAAGACATGCGCTACTACATGGCCGATACCGGCAAGCAGGTGGCCAGCTGGCTGGGCATCGACCTGGACCGACTTTCCCGCCGCGTGGCAGAGTCGCTGCTTTCCATTGCCGACCGCAGCATCGTCGAGCGGGAGCGCTTCGAAGACGACCTGGAAGCCGCCCGTGCCGACTACTGCGAAGGCGAAATCGCCGCGCCGGGCCTGATGGCCTGCACCCACTGCGACGCCCAAGTGATGCTCAACGAAGTCGCCCGGCTGGAGCCCTGCCACCAGTGCGGCCACCGCTACTTCTACCGCTTCCCCAACAAGATCATCGAAACCTGAGCTACAGGCCCAGCCAGGCGCTCAAGCCTGCTATCGCGCCCAGCGACAGCAGGCTCATGAGCGCCGCATAAGGCAGGTTGTTCTTCATCATCTGGTAGCCGCTGACCCCATAACGCCCCTGTAACGAGAGGTTGATACCGGAAAGCGGCCCCACGCTGGTGCCCACCGCCCAGGCGCTCAGCCCCACGAACGCAAACAGGGTTTGCTCCGCACCGCTGAGGTTGAGCACTGAAGCCAGCACCGACACCCCAATGATCGGGTGCAGCCCCACCAGCGCGCTCAGGGCAATGGCTGCAAAGCTGGCCATGGCCTGGGGCGCACCAAACCGCGCAAACAGCGTCCAGGCATCGCCTGCCGCTGCGGCCACCAGCGTGGAAAGCCCCACGGTCAGCAAGCCCGCCGCCAGAAACAGCGAAATCTCCCCACGCATGGCCGGTAACCGCGTGACGGCGTGCTGACGCAAACGGCGTAGGGTAAAGCGCGGCCCCGCAGGCAGGTTGCTCAGCAGCGCCACGCCGGGAATCAGGAAGGTAATGATGCTGACGATGCTCAGCGCAGGCGTCAGCCAAACATGGAACAGCATGACCAGCGCCGCCATGCCCGCAGGCATGAACAGGCTACGCGGCGACAGCGAAAAGCCATCCACCTCGCGCAAATCGAACCGCCGCCGTAGCTCCCAGGTGGTAAACAGCCCCGCCAGCATGGCCAGCGGAAACCCCACCACGGCAATCTGCGCGTACTGCACCTCTGGCGCCAGGGCGATGACCACCGCCATGGAGGCAAAAAACGGCGACCACAGTGCCGCGCTGCTCAACCCCCGGTTCAACGCCAACAGCTGCGGCGTGGTCAACGGCCCGCGCCGGGCCAGCCGGTCGCCCACCATCAGCACCGTGGAAAGGTTCAGAATGGTGCCCAGAAAATGCACCCCCAGCCAGGTACGCAGCACGCCCGCCGCCCCCGTCAACCGCCTGCCCGGCGCACGCTTGTTGCCCTGAGTGCCGATCAGGGAAATAAAGCTCACCCCCACCAGCATGGTGGCCACGAACACATTGCCCTGAAGCATGGCAGGCCAATTCACCGCCGCGCCATACACCGTGTGCGCCCCCACCAGCATCGCCGCCCCCAACGCGCTCAACACCCCCGCCTGACGCCGCGAACGCCGAGGAATCTCCCGCCACAGCAACACCACCGCCGCCCACAGCAGATAGCTCACCCCCTGCGCCGCCGCAAAAGCCCCGGTAAAGCCCACCACCTGCACCAACAGCCCCAGCAACAACAACCCACCCGCCACCCGCTGCCGCCTCGTCGTCTCTTGCATCGCACACCCTTACTGGTTGAGTTAGCAGGCTAAGCTGCTTTGCAAAAGAAGGCCAGCAGCAAGAGCGAGGGGAGGGCTGAGACAGCCGATGCCGGGGATGCACCATGTGCGAGATGAAAGATGTTGGGAAAGGGGATGCGAGGGATGCGATGGAGCTGAGGGAAATGAGGGGTGTAGGATGTGTGACGTGGGAGGGCGCTTCAGCGCGCGACGATCAAGCCACCAATCCAACGATAACGCCATCAACCCCGTAGCGCGGCGTAACGAGCAAAGCGAGGCACCCGCGAAGCACCGCAACGCGGTGCCGATTGAGCCACCCAAGCCAATCACAAAGCAAGAGCCCACTTCAGCCCGCAAAGATCAAACCACCTAGCCAGCCAACCCCGTAGCGCGGCGTAACGAACGAAGTGAGGCACCCGCGAAGCACCGCAACGCGGTGCCGATAAAGCCACCCAAGCCAATCACAAAGCAAGAGTTCGCTTCAGCCCGCAAAGATCAACCCACCTAGCCAGCCAACCCCGTAGCGCGGCGTAACGAACGAAGTGAGGCACCCGC